>Ga0181538_10000021_pt1 | contig 133852 bp, 130 predicted proteins | sample PEATcosm2014_Bin_40_FD_119773 | JGI IMG/M metagenome (GOLD analysis project Ga0181538, IMG submission 119773) | Peatland microbial communities from MTU Mesocosm Facility, Houghton, MI, USA - PEATcosm2014_Bin23_30_metaG | ecosystem: Environmental > Terrestrial > Soil > Wetlands > Peat | place... | reverse complement strand
TAGAATTTTGATTTCGCATCAAAATGTAAACAAGAACATCTTTTTGCGGAAATCTGTATGCCTCATGCGATTCAAATTCGGCAGACGGGCGCTCCCGAGGTTTTGAGCTGGACAGCGGTCGATGTCGGTGAGCCCGGGTCGGGTCAGGTGCGCCTGCGCCAGGCGGCCGCAGGCCTCAACTACATTGACGTTTATCATCGCACCGGATACTACCCGCAGCTGCTTCCCTTTATCCCGGGCCTCGAAGGCGCAGGGACCGTAGAGGCAGTCGCCCCGGATGTGCGCGGTCTGAAAGTCGGCGATCGGGTGGCCTATGCCGGTCCTACCGGCGGCTATTCCGAGGTGCGGCTCATAGAGGCCGATCGGCTGGTGCGATTACCGGAGGGGATCTCGTTCGATCAAGCAGCCGCGATGATGCTGCAGGGTATGACTGCTCAGGTGCTGATCCGGCAGGTTTATTCCGTCAAGGTCGGTGACTTGATCCTCGTGCATGCCGCGGCCGGCGGAACGGGTCTGATTCTCTGTCAGTGGGCGGCCGCCCTCGGCGCAACGGTCATTGGTACCGTTTCGACGGAGGCTAAGGCCGAATTGGCCCGTGCCCACGGCTGCAGCCACACGATCCTCTATACGCAACAGGATTTCGTAGCGGAGGTTTCTCGTATCTCGGGCGGCGAGAAACTGCCGGTGGTCTTCGATTCTGTCGGCAAAGATACATTCCTGCGCTCGCTCGAGTGTCTACGACCACGCGGATTGATGGTGACGTTCGGGCAAGCCTCCGGTCCCATCGATCCCATCGCGCCCGCTCTGCTGTCGCAGAAGGGTTCGCTGTTTCTGACGCGGCCAATCCTCTTCCACTACATAGAGCGACGCGATGCGCTCGAAGCTTCCGCGAACGAGCTGTTCGAGGTGGTGGCTTCGGGAAAGGTGCGCATTAACGTCAATCAGCGCTTTGCGCTCGAGGATGCTGCAGACGCCCACAAGGCACTGGAAGCGCGCGCAACCTCGGGCTCCACCATCCTGACCATCTAGCTCGGTATCCGCAGGAGTTTGCCATGAGCAAGACCGCAATTACCTCGCCCGAACTCGCGCCGCCGGTCGGCCCGTTTTCCCAGGCGATCGAAGTCGGTGGTTTCTTCTACTTCAGCGGTCAGGTCGGCCAAGACCCGGCCACTGGCAAGGTGGTCGAGGGGGGTATTGTGGCCGAGACAGAGCGCGTCTTCCGGAATCTCTCGGTGGTGCTCAAGGCGGCCGGCAGGAGTTTCGATCACGTTGCGCGCGCCGGCGTGTATCTCACGAGCATGAGTGACTTCGTCGCGATGAATGGCGTGTACGCAAAGTATTTCAGTCAGCCCTTTCCCGCCCGCACGACGATCGCGGTGGCCGCGCTGCCGCTTGGGGCTTGCGTTGAGATCGACCTCGTCGTCAAGGCTTGAGGCGACGCACGGAGGTTGATCTCATGAGGTACACATTTCACATCGTCGATGTTTTCAGTTCGACACCGTTCGGCGGTAATCAACTTGCGGTTCTGCCTGACGCGGCCGGCATTTCGACCGAGGGCATGCAGAAGATTGCTCGCGAATTCAATTTCGGCGAAACGACCTTCGTCCTGCCGAAGAATGATCCTGCGAACACGTGTCGGGTGCGCATCTTCACACCCCGGGCGGAGCTCGACTTCGCGGGGCATCCCACGGTCGGCACAGCCTGTGCGCTTGTGATCAAACAGCACGTACGGCTTAGTGATCCAATCCGGCTCATTCTGGAGGAGAACGTCGGTCCCGTGAGGGTCGACGTCGCTCAGCGAAACGGGGGGTTCCACGGCACGTTGACGTTATCGGGGAAGATCGAGGCACCGACCGGCGCACCTTCTCCGACTGATCTCGCCGCCGTCCTATCCGTCGAGCCCGGCGAGGTGAACCAAGTCTTTTTCGCGGGCGTCGGTGTTCCATTCTGTTTTGCGCGAGTGAGCTCGAACGAGGTCGTCGATCGGGCGACGATCGATCGGGCTGCCTGGGCGGCAACGCTCTCGCGAGCGTGGTCTCCCCACGTCTTCTTCTTCGCGGGAAATCTACTGGATGGCGGCAAGCTCTATGCTCGCATGTGGGCACCCGCGCTGGGCGTCGAAGAAGATCCCGCGACAGGCAGCGCTTGTGCCGCCCTCGTCGGGGCAATGGCTTTGAAGCCCGATTTTGGCGGGACGGCCTATCAGCTTTCGATCCAGCAAGGCGTCTCGATGGGTCGCCGAAGCGAAATCGAAGCGGTAGCGCGTAAGCGCGACGGCGTGGTGACCTCTGTCAGCGTTGGCGGCGCAACGGCCTACATCGCCAGCGGCGAGATCGATGTGCCGCCGGTTGCGCTTGTGTCGTAAGCCGCCGAGGACGATGAGACCGATCCATTCCGCACCGATCAGTTCATCCCCACATTCCGCAAACCAATTTGACTGCAAAGAATTCTGGAATGGTTATGTTGAGAAATCAGCCAATAGCTAAGCATTGCGGAGGAGATTGTTGCCAGATTGTGCCACCGGTCCGGCGAATCATCACTTTTCTGAGACGCGGGGCTAAACCAGAAAATCCAGGAGAGGAGTCGATATGAAAATTATGGCCATCTTGATCGCAGTCGTCGCGCTTGCTTCCGGGGCGTTTGCCTTGGACAACGCAAGTAATTCAACCGCCGCCACAATGGCGGTCGCCGATTCGTCGCGCCCGGACTCTGACACCACACGGGATGCTGACCGAAAGCCGGCGCAAACTTTAGTGTTCATAGGCATTAAATCGGGGGACAAGGTTGCTGACTATGTCGCCGCGGCAGGCTATTTCACACGTCTCTTCGCCAGCGTCGTCGGCTCCGAGGGTCACGTTTACGCGGTGGAGCCCACCGCATTCTTCAAGTTCCAAAGTTTCCCTAAGGCAGTCGCGGAGCTGCAGGGCTATGCCGTCAGCCATCCAAACCTAACGGTTACGACTGCCGCGGCGCTCGAAGGAGTGAAGTTCCCCGAGAAGCTCGACCTGTTCTGGATTTCCCAAAATTACCACGACCTACACGACGAGTTCATGGGCCCGGTCGACACCGCCGCATTCAACAAGGCCGTCTACAGTGCGCTGAAGCCCGGTGGCGTATATGTAATTCTCGATCATTCCGCCGCTCTGGGCGCTCCCGCAGATGTAACCGAGACCTTGCATCGCATCGAGTCCTCGACCGTGCGCCGAGAGGTCGAAGCCGCGGGCTTCAAGTTCGACTCCGAGAGTTCGATTCTCGCCAATCCGGCGGACCCCCGCACGGCCCCAGTGTTCGACAAGACGATTCGCGGACACACCGACCAGTTCATCCTGAAGTTCCGCAAACCCAAGTAATGAGGAGGTTCTGTTGCATTGTGGGAATTTGAGTGGATTAGGCGCCCTGGAGCACCGAAGCCCCTCGGGCCACGATTCACAAATGGCTCATTCCAATGCATCTTTCATGGCCCGACGAACGCGAGCCCAAGTGATTCAGAGATCGAATTGGGACCGTTGCCAGCCAATGCAACAGAACCCTCGGGCGCGGTCGATACCGGAACTTCCGGTCATTGAAGCAAATCTGGGATCGAGCGCTCGCCTAGTACGGCCCAGAGAGTGAATTCAAACGTGCCGGCCCCCCGGAATCGTTGCGGCACGCCAACTTCGAGCGCCTGTAATGCACGAGTTCCCGCAGTTTACAACCTGTTATATAGGTGCTAGCTTCCAGCGAGACCCCGGTATTTTCGACGGATCCATATGACCGCAAAACGGCAACCCATCGAGTACGCGGACGCAAGCTCCGAGGTGCGCGCCGTCTACGACGACATCATGGCGACGCGCAAGACCGATTGGGTCAACAACTTTTGGAAAGTACTGGCCCATGATCCACCGACCCTCAGACGTATCTGGGCCAATATCAAAGAGGTCATGGGACCGGGGACGCTCTCGCCCTTGACCAAGGAACTTCTGTACGTGGCGGTGAGCGTTTCGAATGGTTGCCACTATTGCATTGCTTCCCACGGTGCTGCGGCCCGGAAGCAAGGTATGACAGAGTCGCAGTACTCCGAGCTACTGGCCATCGTCGGTCTTGCGAACGAGACCAACCGTCTCGTGACCGCGCTCGATGTCGCAATAGATCCGGCGTTTCTCTGATCCTGTGACGACCCGGCCCATTTCTCTCGAACGATGAAAGTATTAGGAAAATGAGCGATTCGGACTTCAACAGCGTTACACATCATCGCTGGGACGAAATCCCCGCGGAGCCACTGAAAGGCACGATCACCCGCCGCCTCATCACCGGTAATCGGATGATGATTGCACATGTTTACCTGAAAAAAGGCGATGACGTCCCTAAGCACTCGCACCACAACGAGCAGCTCACTTACATACTCGAGGGTGCGCTGCACTTTTGGTTCGGCGAAAACGGCGAGCGGGAGTTTACGGTGAAAGCGGGCGAGGTAGTCGTCATTCCCTCCCATGTGCCGCACCGTGCCCTGGCCCTCGAGGACACGCTCGATGTGGACATTTTCGATCCGCCGCGCGAGGACTGGTTGACCGGCACCGACGCTTACCTCAGGCGCTGAGGAACGCGGCGTATGGATCTCGGATTGAAAGGGCGTCGAGCGCTCGTGATGGGCGGTTCACGCGGACTCGGCAAGGCCGTCGCCGAAGTCCTTGCCGGGGAGGGCGCGCGAGTCGCAATCTGCGCGCGCGACGCGGGACGTGTGGCCGCGACCGCCGCGGAGCTCGGGGTCGAGGGGCTGGTCTGCGACCTGTCGATACCGGGCGCCGCCGATACTCTCGTGCGCAAGGCGCAGAGCCTTTTGGGGCACTTGGATGTGCTCGTCGTCAACACCGGCGGCCCGCCCTCCGGCCAATTTGCCGACTTGTCCGACCTCGCATGGCATACGGCATTCGAACAGCTATGGATGAGCAGCGTAGGCGCCATTCGCGCAGCCCTTCCCGATATGCGGGCGCGACGCTCGGGGCGGGTGATCGTGATCACCTCGATCGCCGCTCGCGAGCCCGTGGCGAATCTGATGCTTTCCAATTCACTGCGCGCGGGTCTTCATGGTCTCATCAATACGCTCAGCAAGGAAGTGGCCGGTGATCAGGTCACCGTCAACGCATTGATGCCCGGCTATACGCTGACCGAGCGACTCGAGGAGCTTCATCTCGATGAGGTCAAGCTGGCTGCGCAAATTCCGGCGCGCAGATTGGGTCGTTCACGGGACTTTGCCGCTCTTGCGGCCTTTCTCGCATCCGATCAGGCGGGGTATGTCACCGGTCAGGCCATCGCGTGCGACGGCGGCCTGCTACAGTCGATTTGATTCTCCACCGAACCGCAGGCAGAGTTGGCCGTGTACTGCCGATTGAATAACCGGGTGAGAAACGGCCGCCAACTGAGCGATGGGAGAGTGAAGTGAAGACCATACGAGCCGCTGCGATCATCTTATCGTCCGCGCTGCTTTCTGCGACGGCAGCCATTTCCGATCCGGCTACGACACCCGGCGTGAATGAAACTTACGCGATGCTGGCGTCGAAGCGATTCGTCGACCTCACCCACACCTTTGGCCCGAACACTCCGCACTGGAAGGGGTTCGGCGAGGAGACCGTCACCTCGCTGTATACGATCAAGAAGGACGGCTTCAACGTGCAGCAATTCACTCACGTCGGACAATGGGGTACGCACATCGATGCGCCCGCCCACTTCCACGAAGGGCTACGCACCGTCGACCAGATCCCGCCGACGGAAATGGTGCTGCCGCTCGTCGTGCTCGACGTGCATGCCAAGGTTGCCAAGAACCCGGATTACACGCTGACCGTCGAGGACGTGCAGGCGTGGGAGGCGAAGCACGGCCGCATACCGCCGCATGCGTTCGTCGCGATGCGCACCGATTGGTCCAAGCGCTGGCCTGATCAAGATGCAATGCAAAATCGCGACGCAGCCGGCGTGGCGCATTACCCTGGTTGGAGCAAGCCCGTGCTGAAGCTCCTGTATGAGGACCGCGGCATCACCGCCTCCGGGCATGAGACCACGGATACGGATCCGGGTCTCGCCACCACCAAGGATGATTATTCCCTCGAGAGTTACCTCCTTGGACTCGATCACTACCAGATCGAAATGCTTGCGAACCTGGACCAGGTTCCGGAAGCCGGTGCGATCATCATCGTCACGTGGCCGAAGCAGGAAGGGGGCACCGGATTCCCGGCACGCGTCATAGCAATCGCTCCATGATCGGCCAGTGAGCGCGCAGCGCTGGTCATCGGGTCTGGCATTCTCACTCAGCGCGGTCGGCGCCGCCGTTGGTCTCGGCAGTATCTGGCGCTTCCCCTACCTCGCGGGAGCCGGGGGCGGATTCGCGTTCATTTTGGTATTCGTGATCGCGTGCTTGGTGTTCGGCGCTCCCGTGCTCGTTGGCGAGATCGTGATCGGCCGCTGGTCTCGTCGCAGCCCGCCGCAGGCGGCCGGAGAAATTGCCGCGCGCTTCGGTTACTCCAGATATTGGAACGTCGTTGGGTGGACGGGCTCCATCGCCGGTTTCCTGATCATCTCCTACTACACGATGATTGCCGGATGGGTGCTCGCCTATACATGGTATTTTCTGTCCGGGAACTACGTTCAGGGCGCCGCCGCGGCCGTTGCGAAGTTCCATGCATTCATTGCCGATTCGCGAGCTGTCTCTCTTTGGCAGCTCGGCTTCTTCGCGCTGGTGGCTCTCATTTCGGCACGCGGCGTGAATCGCGGCGTCGAATGGGCAAACCGATGGCGCGCGCCGGCGCTGCTCGCGATACTGCTGGTGCTCGTGGTGTACTCACTGGTGACCGGAGATGTGGCGCGCGGGCTCAGGTTCGCCTTCGCACCCGACGTCAGTCGACTCTCGCCAGCGGTTGTTCTCGGTGCCCTGGGCCAGTCGCTGTACGCCTTGGGTATCAGTGCCGGAATCATGATCGCCTACGGGTCGTACATGACGGCCGGAGAGTCGCTCGGGCGTGTCGTGCTAGCCGTTATCGGATCGATTTTCGCTGTTTCATTGCTTGCGACGGTGGCCATTTTTCCGCTGGTGTTTCATTACGGCCTCGATCCCGCCGGGGGACCGCAACTCGTTTTTGAAGTACTACCGGTCGCGTTTGCGGAAATGCCGGGAGGGCGGGTCATCGGCACCCTGTTTTTCGCGCTCCTCATTCTCGCTGCATTCACTCCGTCGGTTGGATTGCTGGAGCCGTGGATAGCGTGGCTTGTCGAGCGCGGTCGAATGCGGCGGCCCATCGCGGCATGCCTCTGTATGGGTTCCTGTTGGCTGCTCGGCCAGGGCTCCGTGCAGTCGTTTGGGCGGTGGGTCGACTGGCATCCGTTGACTTCGGTTCCGAGACTCGCGTCACTCAACTTTTTCGGTCTCATGGATTTTCTGAGCGCGAATCTGCTGATGCCGATCTCCGCGCTTCTAGTCAGTCTGTTTGTGGGCTGGCGAATGAATACCCTGATTCCGGATGAGGAGTTGAGCGGGTTATTCGCGGCATCGCGGCGGCTCTTAATATTTGCCCTGCGCTATGTCTGTCCACTGGGGATCGTCGCCGTCGTCATCGTCGGATTCGTCGGTTAGGCTCAGATCTTATACGGATGTCCGCGCATCCCCCGCCGCCAGCGCGGCCTCGATAACCTGGGGCAAGTTGGCTATCGCCTTCTCGAACGCATCCAGGACATTGCCGGTATGTCTGTGTTTCGCAAGCGTCATTTCGACGACGATCGTCTCGGGTAGGCCGACCGCGGCGCGATCGATGATCGCCGTATACCCCTGGATCACGCCGTTCTCTTCCAGAGCGCGCACGCGTGTCCAGCACGCCGACGGAGAGAGTCCGATGCGCTGCGCCAGGTCGGTATTCGAGAGCCTCCCGTCGCGGGAAAGCTCGTCCAGGATCCGATGGTCGAGCTCATCGAGCCGGACCGCTGCACCGGTGGCAGGGAGGGTAGAGCTGTTCATATGCCTTGATTTGTCGGTCGGCAGCGCACTACTATTCGAGGGTCGGGCCGCGTTTTGCTGACGGGATGCAGTGCGTGCCCCTGGGGAGATCCAATGCCAATGTCGAAGAACAAGCAAATCGGCGGCTCGCTGGTGTGCGCTCTTTCCGTGCTCTGCCTCGCTCTCGGTGCCGTTTCGGTGGCGGCCGGCGACACCGCTGGTGAGGGTCCGCAGCAGGGTCCGGCGCAGGGTCCGGCGGAAAGCACCACCCTCGAGGAGGTCGTGGTTACCGCCGAGACTTATAAGTCCACGGCGCAGAGCACCCCCATCAGTATGTCCGCCCTCTCCGGCAGCCAAATCGAGAGCAGCGGCATCACCTCACTCGAGCAGATCGCACGTGACGTCCCCGGACTCTCCATGCGCAGCTCGGGTCCGAACCAGACCGAGTTCGAGGCTCGCGGTATCGCCTCGAACGGAGGCAACGCGCCGACCGTGGGTTTCTATCTGGGGGATATTCCGCTTTCTCCCCCCGCCATGGGGCAGATCGGCAAGGTAGTGATCGACCCGAATCTGTACGATCTCGACCGCGTCGAAGTGCTGCGTGGACCGCAAGGTACGCTCTACGGGGCGAGCTCAATGGGCGGTACCATCAAGCTGATTCCCAATGCACCACAGCTCAACACCATCACGGACTCCACGGATGCGACGCTTTCGCACACCGATGGTGGGCGTGCCAACGGCGGCGCCGACTTCATGGTCAACTACTCCACCAGCGACTACTGGGCGGTCCGCGCGGTAGGCTCGTACAACTACCGGAGCGGTTGGATAAGCCGGACGGTGGTGAGCCCGTTCCCGGCAGACGTGCTCGCGCCCGATGGGCCGCCTTACACACGCGGCAATGTGGCCGATACGCCGGCAAAGGAGATCATCCCCGACGTAAACAACGCTAGGATGTATTCCGGGCGCTTGGAAATGCTCATACAGCCGAGCAATGCGTTGCATATCAACCTGCTCGCGCTCAGCCAGCACACATCACAGGGCGGCTATGACGAGTTCGATTCGCCCCCCGGACCCGCGTACATGACACACTATCAGCCGTACCCGCTCGGTGAATCGATAGAAGATCGTGTGGACCTGTTCTCCGCGACCGTGGAGGCGGATCTCGGTTTCGCCAAGCTGACGAACGCGACGGGTTATTTCGACCGTCACATGGAGCAGGTCCAGGACGCCTCGGAGGCGACTTCCTGGACCTTGGAGTCGTTTCTGGTAACCCCCGCGGAAATGGCCGCGGTCGGCATGCCCACGTACATCCAAACGCCCATCTATGAAGCGGAGCCGGAGCATCAGTGGACCGAGGAGCTCCGCTTGAATTCCTCGAATAGCGACACGCTTCACTGGGTCACGGGCCTTTTCTACAGCAGGCTGAATTCCGCCTTCATCGAGCAGCAGAACGCCCCCTACATTGCAGAGCTGTCGCAATTCCTTACCCCGCCGATGAACAATCCGTCGGGGTTGACCTTCGGCATCAGCAATCAGTATGAGATCACCCAGAAAGCGGTCTTTGCCGACGCTTCCTGGCAGTTTTCCCCGACGTTCAAGGTCGAGGGTGGTCTGCGTTATTTCCGTTACGACACCTCCGCCTTCAACAATGAGTGGGGTTACTTCTTTACCCCGCAAGCGGAACCGCTCGCGAATCCGCCGGGCAACTTCGCATCTGCGAGCGGCGTGATCCCGCGCGCCGACGTGGCCTGGATGCCCAACCAAAATCTCACGACGTACGTTTCGGCCTCCAAGGGTTTCCGCCCCGGCGGGGCGAACATGACGATTCCCTTGACCGCCTGCCCCGAAGGCGGCCCTGCCTCATTCGACCCCGATACCGTATGGGACTACGAGGCCGGCGAGAAGGCGCTGCTCGCTGATAATCGGATCAGATTGAATGCCGATGTCTACTACATCAAATGGGACAAGGTCCAACAAACCGCCTTGCTCTCGTGCGGTACCCAGTACACCACCAACGCAGGCGATGGCAGCAGCTACGGACCGGAGCTCGAGATCGCGGCGAAAATTGCCGAGCACTGGACGCTCTTCCTGGCGGGGACATGGACCAAGGCCAATATCACCAGTGTGAACCCCAGCTACGTCGGATCGCTTGCAAACTCAGGGTACAGCTTTCCCACCTGCGGCGCCGACGGCCACTGCAGCAGCGTCCCCATCCTCAATGTGCCGAAGGAGACGGCCAGCGCCGCGATCGAGTACTCTCAACCGATCGGCAACCTGACGATGAAGGCGCGGCTTGACGGCTCGTACACGGGTTCGTCTTGGGACGAGGCCTACTCGGTCATCCAGCTTCCCGGCTATGGCATGGCGAACTTCCGCATCGGACTCAGTGCGGAGCGCTGGACCGGTACGCTGTTCGTGAACAATCTCACCAATAAGATACCGTGGGTTACCGCGAACAATACGAGCTTCAGCTTCAACATCGGGCCGTTGACTCGTATCTCGACGCTGCCGCCAATGACCATCGGAGCGCAGGCAAGTTACCGCTTCTGAGGTGAGTACAATGCAGGACACCCTCGTGAAATCCGGCACCAACTCACTGGTCCCTCATTACCGCTGGGACGCCATGCCCGCGGAGCAGCTCAAGAAGGGGCTGAGCCGCAAGCTGATAACCGGCGAGCGCATGATGATTGCACACGTGTATTTCAAGAAGGGAGAAGAAGTCCCCCGGCACTGGCACGACAACGAGCAGCTCACCTACATCCTGAGCGGTGCGCTTCACTTCTGGTTCGACACTGAGGGCGTTGCGCAGGAAATCATCGTGCGCGCCGGCGAGGTCGTGGTGATTCCTTCCAACTTGCCTCATCGCGCCGTTGCGCTCGAGGATACTCTGGACGTCGACGTGTTCTGTCCCCCGCGCCAGGATTGGCTCTCGGGTACCGATGCCTATCTTCGAGGTTGAATGAACGATTACGACATCGACCCGGGAGTGCCCGAGGCGATCGAGCGCTTCAAGCTGCCCGAGAGCCTCGGCTTCGGCCTGGTCAATGCACCGGTGATGTTCGAGGCGCAGTGGAGCGAGGGCCAGTGGGGAAGGGGGCGCCTGCTGCCCTATGGCCCGATCGAGCTGTGGCCGGGAGCGCGTGCCCTACAGTACGCCGAGTTGGTCTTCGAGGGCATGAAAGCCTATCGTGTAGGACACAGCCGGCCCAATCTTTTTCGGCCCGATGAGAACTGCAGGCGCCTCCAACGGTCGGCGTCCCGGCTGTCCATGCCCGCAGTGCCCGACGCACTTTTCTTCCAGGGCATCAGTTCAGTGGCAAACGCGTGCAGCTCCATCATGCCGACGCAATCGGGACGGTCCTTGTACCTGCGGCCGTTCCTGTTCGGCACCGAAAGCGGCTACATGCTGCGAAATTCGCGCACCTTCCGCTTCATGGTCATCGGTAATCCCGTGGAATCCTATGCATCCGGCCCGATGCAGGTCGTCATCGAGCGTGCCGAAGTGCGCGCGGCCGTTGGAGGCATTGGCGAGGCGAAAGCGGCGGCGAACTACGCGGCTTCATTGCGTGCGTCCAATGCAGCGGTGGAGGCGGGCCGTACGGTAGCCTTGTGGCTCGACGCTAACGAGCATCGCTATTTGCAGGAGCTTTCGGGCATGAACATCTTTGTCGTCCTGGACGGAGAGCTGCATACACCGGAGCTCGACGGCGCGATCCTGCCGGGGATCACCCGCGACTCGCTGCTCATTCTGGCGAGCAGCCTCGGCTACAAAACTCACGAGCGCCGGATATCTCTCGACGAAGTGCTCCAGGGCATCGACAGCGGCCGGTGCGGTGAGATGTTTGCCTGCGGCACGGCCGCCATCGTCAGCCCGATTGCCGTGCTGGCGGAAAGCGACGGTCGCGAATACAAGCTGCGGCAAACCGATGTGGTCGCGAAGCATCTGCGCGAGGCGCTTCTGGCCATCCAGGAGCGGCGCGCACCGGACCCGTTCGGCTGGACACGAGAGCTGGCTCTGGGCTGATCCATCGACTTTACGGTCGAGCACATGAGCTACGCGATATTACTGCGAGAGACCGGTGGCCCGGACAAGCTTCGCTACGAGGCAGTCGAGGTCGCCGATCCCGGACCGGGTGAGATCCTCATTCGCCACACGGTGATCGGAGTAAATTTTCACGACTGCTATGTGCGCTCCGGACTCTACAACACATTGAAGCTGCCGGGGATTCCGGGATTGGAAGGCGCAGCCGTCATCGAGAAAGTGGGACCCGGAGTGAGCGGGTTCGCGGTCGGCGATCGGATCGCCTACATCGACACCTCTTACGGCGCGTATTCGCAAAGGCGCCTTCTGTCGGCTGGCCTGGCGCTGCGTCTCCCGAACAACGTGACGGACGAGGCGGCCGCCAGCCTGACCATCAAGGGCTTCACCGCATGCATGCTGCTTCGAAAGGTTCACGCTGTGCGCTCGGGCGAAACACTGTTGATTCACGCCGCGGCGGGCGGAGTGGGCCAGCCGCTGGTCCGGTGGGCCAAGCATCTGGGAGCGACAGTGATCGCGACGGTCGGATCCGAGAAAAAAGCCGCAACGGCGCGCGAATGCGGTGCCGACCACGTCATTCTGTATCGTCAGGAAAGCTTCGTGGAGCGCGTCGCGCAAATCACGTCGGGTAAGGGGGTTGATGTTGCCTACGATTCCGTCGGCGCCGATACGTTTTCGGGCTCGCTCGATAGCCTCGGTTACCTTGGAACGCTGGTCAACTTCGGCCAATCGTCCGGCTCAGTGCCTCCGTTCGCCGTCTCGCGGCTTGCGGCCAAATCAAACACGATCGTGCGGCCGGTGCTGTTCCATTACATTCGCGATCGAGTCGCACTGGAATCCGTGGCCAAAGAGAGCTTCGGGGCCATCGAGAAGGGCGTCATTCGACCCCAGATCGGGTTGAGCCTGCCGCTGTCTCAGGCGGCGGATGCGCACAAGCGAATGGAGTCGCGAACGACCATCGGTCAGACAGTGCTCGTCCCGTAGCGGGCGAGCGGCGCATGTCCAGCGCCGCCCACTCTCGGCCGGATCGCCGCGCGGGTGTGTCAAGGCGGGCACGACGTGCCTCGATTGGTGCGCTCCGCGCGCCCGGATGGGATGTCGTTCTTCTCCTCCGGCAGCACGGCGCAAACAATTGCTGTCGCGGTGTGCGCCCAAGCAGCACGGAGCTCGGACTTTGACTGCACGATATTCAGAACGGCGGGCTGCCCAGCTTTCGCTCAGATCGCTCACAGCGAGGTAAATTCATGCATGAACTTAAATTTCTGGTGTTAGCGGCAATTGCGGGAACTGGCTCCACCGCGGTGCTCCCCAAAGCAGAGTCTCAGGTGAGCGTCAATATCGGGGTGGCGCCCGATTGTCTTTACGGTGACTACGACGTCGTGCCTTATGACTGTGCTCCCGCGGGTACTACACCGACGACAAACGCTAGGCCACATTCAGCTGATTTGAGGGTCCCTGCCGGGGCGTGCAGAGGCACGCCTGGCGGGCTTTCTGTTGTGCCTGACGGAATAATCTAGCGGATCAGCTCGCGAAGGGTCGGCCTGAAAATCCGCGTGTGGGGGTTCAAATCCCTCCCTGCACTATGGTCCACCGTTCCGACTGCATCGGTAACGCGCGAGAACTTCTCCGAGGATCGTCCATAGACCTGGGCTCGCGCAGCTGCCGGTGCAGGCGTTCGACCTGTTGTTGTAGATACCGCGTGCTCAATTGCGTTTGCTTGATCAGCGCAGTGATGACGCGCTCGCGGACCCCGAGCTGAGCGTGCGCTGCAGGATCGGGGGCGCGTGGCGGCAACGGCGGCTGCGGTACCAACTTGCCACTGGCATCCAACATGCCGCAAGTTTCGCGTTCCATTTGAATCTATCGAAAGCCATGTGTTCTCCGCGCCGCAGCCGGCGTTCAAACGCGAAATCTTATAGCGGCCGGCGTTGGAAAGACCCCGCGCCTTTTTCTGGCGGCGCCTGGGTTATGCTAACGAGCGGTGCAATTCAGCGGTGATTCTCAAGGAATGGAGATAAAAAAATGAACAGGCTGTCGTTGCTGTTTTTCCTCGGTATTTTACAGGCCGCGCCTTTGGCATGGGCGCAGGACAATGCGGCCCTTGCGGTACTGCGCGCCGGCTGCGCGGATGACGCAAAAAAGTTCTGTGCCAATGTTGAACCCGGCGGCGGCCGAATTTTGCAATGTTTGAAGGATCACAAGGACAGTCTGTCGGATACGTGCAAGCAGGCTGCGCAACAGGCGATCGGCATGAGCAATGGCAGTTCCGCACCGACCGCGCCGCCCAGCGCGCCCGCCACCACTGCAGCCAGCCAGTCCGCGACTTCACCAACACCCGCGACTCCACCAACACCCTCGAGTACGCCGGCCAAGCCCGCGGCTCAAGCTGCCTCGTCATCCGCTGCCAGCAAACACGCGGCGCTCGCCGCCGCCCCCGGTTCCTACCTGCGCTTGAAGAAAGCTCAGATCAGTTATGCGACCGTTGCGCAACTCCCCGAGCCGCAGCCCGGAATCGAATTGTTGATTCCGGCGACCTGGAACTTCAACGGCTGGATCCATATGTACGGCGGCAAAGAGGGCTGTTTCAGCGACAGCTTTTCAGTGTTCTGGGAGGCCAAGAGCGACGATGGCATCACCAAAATCCAAGGCATACCCAACTATAGCTGGCAATACTCCGACGATCCGCAGGAGCTGCACAATCTCACCGATCCCAACCGGCGCACGCACAGGGGAAGTCAGAGTAACGATATCTGCCCCGTGTCAAAACCCTTGAGCGCCGAGCAGTATTTCCGGCAAATCGTGTTGAACGACTTGAAACCGCAGATGACGGTGGTATCGGTCGAGCCGTTCCCCGTCCTCGAACAACTCGTGCGCCAGCGAAACGGACTGCCGCCAACAGACGACGGAAATGGCGGTGCCCGGATTGATGCGATTCGGGTACGGCTCGAGTGTCAAACGGACGGCAAACCCATGGAACTCTGGTACACAGTGGCGCTCGTCACTCAAACCTATCGCGTCGGGCGGGGATCTCTTTACGACATGCATGCCGCCGGTCAAATGATAATGGGCGCGCCGAAAGGGAAGCTCGACGCCAACGACAAGTTGTTCAAGGTGGTGATGAGTTCGATTCAGCCTACGCCTGAATATTCCGCTTTTTCCAACAAATGGATCGCCAATTACTACCAAATTCAGGCCAACAAAGAGGCGGCCATGGACAAAATCCAGGCCGACCTCGATAGCTTCATTACCCAGACCTATATGCACATGAGCGCCAATGCCCAGCGGGTGTCGGATCAAGGCTTTCGCGCCAACGACCAGAACCTTCGGGACGTGCAAACGTTCCGCGATCCCACGACGGGACGCAGGGTTGAGCTAAGCAACCAATACGACCACGCCTGGCTGAACGGTGCCAACGAGTATGTCATGAGCGATGATCCGAACTTCAATCCGAACGCACAGCTGTCGGGAAGCTGGAATCAATTGCAGCCGGTACCGCCGTAGCCTCGATTCAAATCAATGCGATTGGTCGTCTGGGGCACAGCGCAAGTCTTGGGGACATGCGCAATGGGCAATGCCGTAATTCGCGGTCGGCGAATTCACGATCCACGCCCGGCATAGTTTTGGAGCAGATTTCCATTTCCAGCGCTGCACGGATGGCCTTTGAAGAATATCGAACGTTCTCTAGCTGCAGTCTTGATGATGTGAGCTTGGAGCAGGATTGCGAGCTACTGCTCTACTATCCAGTGTCCAATATTAAGTGGCGCCATCTTTCTCCCTGGCCACCATTTCAACAAAGGTCGAGTAACACCAAGTGGCTACGCTTGCCCGGCACCTATGCAACGGGCCCCGGCTGACCAAATGGATTACCGATGATGATGATGGGAGTCGTTAAGCGGGAGCCCATTTCGACTATCGCTTCTTCGATGAGCAGCATCCCCGCTCGAAGCGCAGCGTTCGCGGCGGCCATGGTCTGACTCATCCACAATCGGATGGCCGCGATCAGCGAGCCGGTGATCTGGGAGACATTGCGCTTGAGATCCTCAAAGGTTACCGGAAGCGTTCGAATCGAATTCAACACTTGCTGAAAAGCTGGTTGACCGGATCTTACGATCGTGGGCTCGACGCCCGGAGCGAGTTGGCTTCGCATGAAGGCCTGCTGCAGCTGCTGCGACGGCAGCGAACCGACGGTTCTCTGGACGTTGGGGCCCGCTCCGCCTTCGAAGAACGAGACACCTTGCAGTCGGGTTGCGTCCGTCGTCCGCAACTGCGTGCACAAGCTCTCCGTTTGCGTGATGATGTCGCGAAAGTTGCGCGAGAACTTGAATAGATTATTCTCCAGTATTTCATTGAGTCGTCCGCCGGACGCCGCATTCAATCCTAACTGGTTGACGACCATTGTTATTTGCTGCTCGAGCGTGAGTAATGCCTGTCTGATTTCGACGAGCTCGGTCAGGTGGTCTCGAGCCCCCCCGCCGACCCAAGTGGCCCCCTGGGCTTCAACGATCGCCGCTTCGTAGGTGCCCTGAAGGAAAGCGCCCCGCGTGAATATATTCAGCATCCGGGAAATTACCTCGAGCAGTTCGGCGAATCTCATGATTTGCGGACACCGGATTGACGAAAACTATTGTACGCAAGCAGATTGGCGTTCGATAACGGACGCGGCGAGCTTGGTAATTCGCCGGATTGTTTCGAGTACGGTTCTTGTTCTGGGGGAGAAAAACTCGAAGCAATGCCAACGACGATAATTGCCATCGACTGTTTGATGTAAGGCTCAGCGTGAGCGTTCAACGCCGCAAGCGTTGGTCCGTCGCAATCGACCCGCCCATCGGCCATTTTGGTCTTTGCGCGTTGGAACTCCGTAATCGCTTCAATCGTTTTCGGGCCGCAAATCCCATCTTCTTTTACTTCAGGTTTCTTTTCCGTGTTGCGCCAAACATTGACCAACAACTGGACTCGAAACACATCGCATTTGGAATTGACGCCCCCAGTGCCAACAGAGGCGCGGATTTTTACGGCCGGAGACTGCATCTGCCCCTCGTTACCATACTTCCCTGCAGGTAGATCTCAGTATCCATTCGAAAATATTGCGCTGTCAACTTCGGCTGGTTTGAGGGACGGTTCACTTTATGACGGCCAGCTGCCGCGGTACCACGCGATGATTGGCGCGAGATATTGGAGGTGCTCGCGAATCCGAAATGGCTCGTCGCAGGCGTCTCTCGATATCGTGGAAAATTATCCGGTAGCATCGATGCGACCGAGCAACTCGGCGCTCATCTTCATCGGATCTCTTGAGCTCTTGAGACGCTCGAGACAGGCACATCGGGCTGTCTCGCGTTGAGACCACAAGTCATGATAAGGACTGTTGTCATACGTGGCCTTCGGCGCGCTCTGGTCTAATTGTCGAGAGTTTCTGACGCCGCACTCGGCACGGCATTCGGTATGGTCCACCCCGCCAGTTCAATTCGCGTGTCGCGATCTATGTGATGGAGTTGCTGCGGTGCAAGCTATGCACAATATAGAGTGAGTGGTGTTGCGCTGCGCCATCTGTTCTAGCGTATTATCGGTGCATAGACTCTCGGATCGCCGCCTTGCTTTGAATCCGCGCCTGCGTGTTCCGCGGTTCGCGAGTGGTCCCAGACTTAGATGGGTGAAACCCTTGAACAGGCCGGCGAAGGACATAGGGCAGGTGAACGACGCGGCACGCGCCGGAGCGCGGCTGCTCCTGCTGATGGATCACAGTCCCAACGTCATCGAATTGATTGGAAAGGATGGGAAGATTCAAGGTATCTCGAGCGCGGTTTCCTCGCTGGCCGGTTACGCTAAGGACGAGGTGGTTGGACTGGGCTACCTGGATCTTGTCCACCCGGATGACTGCGAGCGCGTTGCCAGTGCATTCGCACAACTTCTTGCGGAGGGACGTGCCGGGCCGATCAGACTGCGGTATCGTCAGAAGGACGGTTCTTGGCGCACGATTGAGGTGACCGGGCGGAATCTTCTCCACGATCCGGCGGCGCGAGCGCTTGTCGTTCTGACAAACGACCTGACTGATCAATTGCACGCCGAGGCGCTGCTGTCAAAAGCGAACGCCGAACTCCATCGACTCTCGCAGCAACTGATTTCAGCGCACGAGGCGGAGCGCACTCACTTCGCTCGCGAGCTACACGATGACGTCGGGCAAATTCTGTTCGGCCTGAGTCTTAGCATGGCGGCGAAGCCGGAATCAGCGCATGAGGCCGCGTCCGCGCATCAGATCGAGCAATGGAGACAGATGGTCCAGGAGGCCCTTGACCGACTTCACCGCTTGGCGCTGGATCTGCGGCCACCGGCGCTAGATCAAGTCGGACTGGCCGCCGCGGTGGCCGCTCACATCGCTCGCGTCCGGACGAGCGCCGGGAACGATATACGCCTGGATGTCGATGCGAACCTTGGTCGGCTTGCGCCGGACTTGGAGATCACGTGCTTTCGCATCATTCAGGAAGCGTTGACCAATGCGGTGAAGTACTCCGGCGCAACACATTTCTGGGTCGGCTTGCGTCTGGTCGACTCGGATCTATGCGTCACGATCGGCGATGATGGAACTGGGTTTGACGTTGCCGCTGCCGGAGACCGAGCTATGCATGGCACCAGCATTGGCCTGCTGAGCATGCGCGAGCGGGCAACGCGTAGTGGGGGAGAGCTAGACATTGTGTCTTCGCCCGGACGCGGGACGGAAGTGAGAGCGACATTCCCGGTCCGCTAGTTTGAGATTGACGCGGCACATTGCACTCGGGATTTAATGACACGTTGCTTATCGCCTGTGTCGTTTCGGCAACTCATTGCCAAAATTGTCGTTGTTTCTAATTAGCGGGACTGCGGTTCCTAATTACGAGACTGGTTCCTATATGAGTTGACCGCACCAGTCCTCGTTTCAGTGCCACTTCACATGGATAGCGGAGAGAAACGATGATTTCTTGACCCTGTTGAGGCCTGCATTTTGCTCGAGTGACATGTGATCAGTCGGGATCTATATTCCTGCGTATCAGGGCTCGGTTGACTCACCGATATTTAAGTCCTATATTGGGTTGGGCGCGTTTGGTTTCATCACGGATACGTATAACGAAAACAGTCCAGAGAATCATGTCGGCCAATTTTCCCACCGCACGCAACAGTACTGTTCTCGAGGCGCGCCGATTTCGCCGTGTGGTGGACATCGATGACTTCATTTCCTCTCAGGTAACTGAACGTGCTGCTCCGCTCGTTCGTCTCGAAGGCCCCGACATCTCCCTGTCCGGGCGGCAAATCTTGCTCAAATTGCTGAGTTAAGGATTGCGGTAGGCCGCATGAGCGGCCAATGCTCAACGAATCGCCAAATCCGATTTGATAGGCGCGTTGCGTAGCCGTCGACTGAAACTGGGTTCTTCCCCCGGAAGGATCGAAAAGCAGGAGCACAAGTTATGCGATTGTCCAATCAAGCCGTTCTCGCTTCCTCAAGACGTTATCTCGACCTCATCGGCGGCAAGCCGATGAGCGGGCTCGAAATGCACTCGTTCATCAGCGAGACCGTCGAATCCTATGAGAAGCATGTCAATCGTGGCTTCATCACCTATCGCAAATCAGTGACCGAGGCGGGGCAATTCGCGGCGCTGGAATGGACCGGGCATGGCTCGATCGTCATGGACCTGATGGGGCGCGAATACATCGACTGCCTCGGTGGCTACGGAATTTTCAGTGCGGGCATCAATCATCCGCGCATCGTCAAAGCGGTAACCGACCAGATGAGTCGCATGGCCCTCAATAGTCAGGAGCTACTGGAGCCTTGGCGTGCGGCGCTGGCGAAATTGATTGCAGACATCACTCCTGGCGAGTTGGCCTGTTGTTTCTTCATCAACAACGGTACTGACGCGGTCGAGGGTGCGATCAAACTGGCGCGCCTGCATTCCGGCCGCAATACTTTTCTATCCACGTTGGGCGGATTTCACGGAAAGTCGATGGGATCCTTGTCGCTGATGGGCAAAGCCTCGTTTCGTGAACCGTTTCGAGGCGGCTTACAGGACGTGAGATTCGCTCCGTACGGGGATGCCGGCGCGTTAGAGGCGGAGTTCGCCAAGGCGGAAGCGGTCGGTACGCCGATCGCGGCATTCATCGTGGAACCCATTCAGGGCGAAGCGGGTGCCGTGGTTCCGCCGCCGGGATACTTGGCGCGAGCTCGGGAATTGTGCGACCAATACGGCGCCTTGCTGATCGCGGACGAAATCCAAACCGGCATGGGGCGAACCGGTCGTCTCTGGGGTGTCGATCATGCCGATGTGGTGCCAGATATCATGTGCCTCGGCAAGGCGATTGGTGGCGGTGTGATGCCGCTGTCCGCGTTCGTGTCAACCCCCAAAATCTGGGAGGCACTGATCCCGAACCCCGTCATTCATTCGACAACTTTCGGCGGCAACCCGATCGCGTGCGCGGCAGGGATTGCGGCAATCACGGTGACACTCGAAGAGGACCTTGCCGGTCAAGCTGCTGCCAAGGGCGAGATGTTGATGAAGGAGCTTGCCGTGCTGCGCGCCCGGTATCCCACAATACTGTCGGCCGTTCGTGGCAAAGGACTGCTCATCGGGCTGGAGTTTCCGTCGGATTCCATCGGCTACGATTGTGCTGCGGCGTTATTTCGCCGCGGTGTTTTGGTCGCGGGAACCTATTCGAAGGCACGCACCATTCGGCTGGAGCCCGCGCTGAACATACCGACGCCAAAACTCCTGGAGGTGCTGCAACGGCTGGAGGATGCATTGAAGGAAATTCGATCCAAGCGTTTCGGATCCGATGGGTCGAGCGGATTTGAAGTACGCGTCGATCGGGCCACAGTAGGCAAATACGCGGAGATACCGTGTGGCGCGAACTAGCCTGTGCCTGATTACTGGACCGCTTCCAGCATAACTAGACTGAACCGGCGCTCGTTTCTGGGACTGCGCGAGCAATACGCTGCTCCGACAGAATCTGGGAACCAAAACGCCCCGACAATCAGTCTTGAGTCATGGCCCCAAATCGGGTCAGTCAGGAATCCAGGAGCCGCGTTCAGCGGCAGAATCTCCAGGTCGATTCGACAACGCTCCAATTCAGCCCTGTGGCTATCGGGGGAGGAATTTTGCGGGCACATCAGCGTGAGGCCGATGCGAAACCCCAAGGACGATCGCGCAGCGAGGCAGCCACGATCCACGCGGAAGCGGCTAACACTAAATTTACGACGATCTCGGACCATTGCTTGTGCGGCGGTGTGGCCCATTCGGGTGGTGTCTGCATAAAAAGGCTCGGCAGCCACACCAAGAGACCAAACAAACTCATCATGATTGCTTCGAGAGTGACGGCCAGTCGTGGCAGGATGCCGGCGATCAATGCTATACCGGCGGCGAGGTGACCAAATCCGGTCAGATAAGCGAACGCCAGTCGGCCCGGCAACCACGTCGGCACCATGCTCGCCGTGTAATCTGCGAGTGCGAAGTGACCCAGGCCGAACTCCACGCACGCGAGGCCGAATAGGATCCGCGCCGCGCGCTCATAACGCTCGCTGGCGCCAGCACTGGTCTTCGAGCCGAGCGCCGGCCCTCGATATAACCCGAAGAATATCCAGGTAGCGACGAGCCCCGCGAGGGCTTCGCACGCGTCATACCACGACAATACGGCGAGCGGTCGGGATGCGGCGTCGAACGCGCCGCTCACCGCCCAGGCGCAGAAATAAGCGCTGATCGTCCACGCACTCGGCGCCAGCGTACGTGCGAAACAGAGTCCTGCGCTTGCGGCGAGTAGGATACCGGAGGAACCGTAGACCCAGGATTCGCTGTCGGGAAACCAGTCCGTCCACTTCGTTCCGTTGGGCGCAAAGTCGCCGAAGACGAGGCCGAATACCGCGACGCTCGCAATTGCCACCGCGAAGAAGCCCCGACTGATTCCGAATGATCGCATGGAGGACCGCCCTGCTTGGAAACGCTTTGCGATCGACTGTCTACGGTTCAACAATGATGCAATGGGCATCGCGTCGAAACAAGCGTGACTACCACGATCGCTGCAGCAACGGGGGTCCTATGCGAGGTATCAGAAATCGTACGTTATCCGGCCGTAGAAGGTCCGGCCGAACGGACTCGAAAAAATCGGGTTGTAGCCAGCCTGCCAATTCTGCTCTTGGTTGGAAAAGGGCGGATCGGTATCGAAAAGATTGTTGATTCCCGCCAACAATTTCAGGGCGGGAATGGGCTTGAAGGACACGTAGCCATTCCATATAGAATAATTGCCCACCGTGATGAGGTTACCAGCAGCGTCCGGAAGATAATCGGTATAGTGCTCAATAAAGTGGTTGTTCAGACCGGCACCTCAGTTCTGATTAGTCCAGTCGAGCGTCAGCTGGTGCTGATAACGAATGACCGGCTGACCATCGTGCCGCGTTTCTCAAGCGGTCCGGCACGTTCCGCAATCCCGGCATGGCCATCAACGGCGAAGCCGCGGCGGATAGCCCGATGGCGGCGCGCAGCAAGCACAAGGGCTATTGAGCCCACTTTCCACCAAGGAGCATCCCAATGAAGATCGGCCTGCAGATACCCAGCTTCACGTGGCCGGGCGGAGCGGCACAAATCGCCGCCAAATTGGCGCAAATCGTCCGCGTCGCCGACGATGCTGGATTTTACAGCGTGTGGGTGATGGATCATTTCTTCCAGATCCGCGGGGTTGGCCCGCATGAGAATGACATGCTGGAGGCGTATACCACCCTCGGCTACTTAGCCGCGCTGACTAAGCGAGTGAAACTCGGCACGATGGTGACGGGCGTGATCTACCGCTATCCCGGAATTCTCGTCAAGACCGTGACCACGCTGGATGTGCTCTCGAGCGGCCGTGCCTATTTTGGCATCGGCGCCGCGTGGAACGAGCAGGAAGCGAAAGGCCTGGGTGTGCCCTTTCCGTCGCTCGGCGTGCGCTTTGAATTGCTCGAAGAGGCGCTGCAGATCACGAAGCAGATGTGGTCGGGCAATAACGGCCCCTATCACGGCAAACATCATCAGCTCGAAGAAACCCTGTGCAGCCCGCAGCCGCTATCGCGTCCCCGCCCGCCGATTCTCATCGGCGGCGGCGGCGAAAAGAAGACGCTGCGGCTGGTCGCGCAATATGCGGATGCCTGCAATATTTTTGGACCCCCGCAAACCGTGCGCACCAAATTGGCGGTCTTGCAGCAGCATTGCGACGCGCTCGGCCGCGATTACGGCAGCATCGAGAAAACCACCTTGGGGACCGTGGAGTTGGAACCCGGCAAGATGCAGGCGAAAGACGTGATCGCGCAATGCGAAGCGCTCGCGGCGGTCGGCGTGCAGCATGCGATATTCAACATGCCGAACGTGCATGAGATCCGGCCGCTGGAAGTTTTCGGCCGCGAGATCATCCCTGCGCTCGCCGGTCTTTAACTTCTGACGGGCTCCAATATGACGATGGGGATCTGCCGGTCGGTCTTGGTCTGGTACTGGGCATACGGCCCGTAGATTTCCACCATCTTGGGCCACAGCGTTGCGCGCTCCTCGGCGTTCGCGGTGCGCGCGTGGGCAGTGAATTTTTCCGCCTTGACCTGGACCCGGACCTCCGGGTTGGCCTGCAGGTTCAAGTACCAGGCCGGATGCGTCGGCGCGCCGCCCTTGGAGGCGACGACCAAATAGTTCGTACCGAATCGGCCGAAGATCAAAGGCAGGGTCAGGATTTTGCCGGACTTGCGACCGACGGTCGTCAACAGCAACGTGGGCACCAACCCCTTGCCGCCGCCGAGGCTGGCGTCCCACAGGTAGCCGTCCGCGCCGTCGGTGGCGAGATAGCGCGTGAGGTGATCCTTGATCCAAGCGGGAAGCTCTGAAGACTTGTTCGATTCAGCCATGGTGTCCTCCGCGTCGATGTTGCTTGGGTCGCGACCAGATGCCGATACGATACGCCCGCGATTCGCATTATGCGACCGGAGCGCGTGTCTTGCCGTGTCACGCCGACGTGGCGCTGAGCGCATCCGCCGCCTGCAGTACGGCATGCGCCAGCCGCAATCGGTCATCGGCGCTGTTCATCAGCGTCGCCGCGCTGAAAAACGTCACGCCTGGTTGCGATTCCGGAATCGGATCCGTCTCGTCGATGACAAACCCGTCGATGATGCCCGCATAGCGCCGGGCGACCGCCGCGCCGCTGACCTCGAGGCCGAGCTCCACCAGCATCTTCGCCGCCGGGCCTTTGATCGCCTTGCCGCCGATGATGGGCGTGACGGCAACCACCGGCGCATCGGATCGTCGTATCGAGGCGCGAATGCCCGGCACCGCGAGAATAGGCTCGACGCTGACGAATGGGTTCGAGGGACAAATGACGATGGCGCGCAAATCCCGGCGCTCGAGGGCGGCGAGCGCCTCGGGCTGCGCGCGCGCCGACTCGGCGCCGGCAAATGCGAACTCGTGCACCGCTGGCCGGCATTGCTGATGCACGAAGTATTCCTGGAAGTCGAGCCATCCTTGCGCGGTGCGCACGCGCGTGCGCACCGCGTCATCGCTCATCGGCAGTACCCGTGCGGCGATGCCGAGCGCCCGGCACAGGTGCGCCGTGACTTCGCTCAACGTGGCGCCCCGGGCGAGCCGCCAACTGCGCTCCACGTGTGTGGCTAGATCGCCGTCGCCGAGCTGAAACCAGTTCTCCCCACCCAGAGCCTTGAGCGCCTGCATGAACGTCCAGGTCTCATCGCGCCGTCCCCAGCCGCGGACCGGATCGGACAGCTCCGCCAAAGCGTACATCACCGAATCCAGATCGGGTGCAATGTGCAGGCCCAGATGCCGGAAGTCGTCGCCGGTGTTGACGATGAGGGAGAGATCCTGCGGCGACAAGGCCATCGCCAATCCATGTGCGAGCTTGGCACCGCCTACGCCGCCGCACAGGGCAACGACGTGGCCGCTCATCGGAATAAATCCTGTTGATGCGGGCGAATCAGGGCGGCCGCAGTCTGGTGCGGCGCGCGCAGGTTGAGGCCACGAACCAGAATGACGGGGCGCGCCTCGCTCGCCTGACCCATGAGCACCGAGGCGGCCGAAGCGATCTCGTCGGCGTGCCCGACAACGGTGACGCGCAGAGCTCGCCCGAACAAATCCGGGTGACCTCGCAGGTCGAGTGTTGCAGGAAAACCCGCGCAGCCGATCGCCACGCCGACCGTGCCCACGCGCCACGGACGGCCGAAACTGTCGCTGATAATGATGCCTGGCGCACAGCCCGTCAGCGTATGCAGCCGCTCGCGCAAGCGCGCGGCGCTGGCATCCGGGTCTTCGGGCAGCAGCAGGGCAAACTCGCCGCTCGCGGGATCGGCGACGTTGGATTGATCGATACCCGCGTTTGCCATGACGAGGCCTAGTCGGTGCTCGACGATCAGCACGTCTTTGGCGGCGCGCACCACGCGTCGCGATTCGCGCAGCACCAGCTCTACGAGCCGAGGATCCTTTTGCACGACTTCGGCGAGCTCGAGCGCGCTCGTACTCGGCACGACGGTGGCGAGCTCGATCCGCCGGCCCTCGGCCTTGGAGATCACTTTCTGCGCGAACACGAGCACATCGTCGCTGCGTAGCGTGAGCTCGCTGCGCGCCAGCGCCGCCGTGGTCAAGGCCGCGAGATCATCGCCGCTCGCCACCTGCGGAAAGTCCGCCACTGCGATGATGCGCAGTTCCGCCGCCGTGCTCATCGCCGACGAACCGGTACGCGCTCAGCCAAATGCCGCTCGCAGGCGGGGTAAGACCTGATCGGCGTATAAATTCAAAAAGCGCGCCTGGTCAGGGCCGGGAGCATGAAACACGAGGTGGCGGAATCCGATCTCGAGGTACGGTCGAATCTTTTCCACATGCTCATCCGGATCTGTCGAGACGATCCAGCGCTTGGCAGCGCGCTCAGCGGGAAGCTGATCGGCGAGCCGCTCCATTTCGAGCGGATCCTCGACCGAGATCTTCTCCTCGGGTGAGAGCGCCAGAGCCGCCCAGTGACGGGTGTCTTCAAGTGCGCGTTCGGCATCGCTGTCGAACGAGACCTTCATCTCGATCATCATGTCCACGTTCTCTGGCTTGCGACCGGACGCCTGAATCCCCGCCGCCACGTTGGGCAGCAAGGTATCGCGGTACAGTTCCGGCGCTTTGCCGCTGGTGCAAATGAATCCGTCGGCGAATTGTCCGGCGTACTTGGCGAATACCGGGCCGGCAGCTGCGACATAGATCGGCGGTAGGATCGCCGGCCGGTCATAAATCGTCGCTCTGTCAGTCCGATAGTATTGTCCTTTGAAAGTGACCCGCTGATCGCTCCAGAGCTCTCTGATCAGCGCCAACGCCTCTTTGAGCCGCGCGGTACGCTCTTTGGGTTCGGGCCAAGCCAGTCCCAGCGCCGGCACTTCGTTGAGCGATTCGCCCGTGCCGACGCCTAAGATTACCCGCTCGGGGAACATCACGCCGAGCGTGCCGAAGGCCTGCGCTACGACCGACGGGTGATAGCGGAACGTGGGCGCGAGCACGCTGGTGCCCATGATGATGCGCGAGGTGCGCGCGCCGAGCGCGCCCATCCACGCGATCGAAAACGGCGCATGACCGCCCGTGTGGCGCCAGGGTTGAAAGTGATCGCTGATGAACACCGAATCGAAGCCGCGCTGTTCGGCGAGAACCGAGAAGTCGAGCAGCTCGTTGGGCCCGAATTGCTCCGCCGAAGCCTTATAGCCCAATCGCAGCATGACGCTCCCCTTTGGCAATCAGCCCGCCGCGGCCAATGCGGGCGATTTGGTTGCGGACGCTATCTGGGCCGCCCACGGCGAGGGCGTCTCGCCGGGAATGCCGTAGAGCGTGGTTCGCTGACGTGCCGGTCGGCCGATGCGCTGCGCCAGTGCCTGAAGCTGCGCGGCGTCGAGCTCCTGGCCGTGTACGCCGCCGGCAGCGCGAGTGATCGACTCATTCATGAGCGTGCCGCCGAGATCATTCGCCCCGGCATTCAAGCACAGGGCCGCACCGTCGGCACCCATCTTCACCCAGGACGTCTGGATATTCCGGATCAGCGGATGCAACACCAGACGCGGCACGGCATGCATGAGCACGGCCTCGCGAAGAGTCGGGCCCGAGCGCGTTCGCCCTTGACGCCACAGCGGCGCCTCCATGTGCACGTAGCCCAGCGGCACGAACTCACTGATGCCGCCGGTACGCTCCTGCAACGCGCGCAGGCGCAGTAGATGTCGGGCCCAGTGCACCGGCTGCTCGATGTGCCCATACATGATGGTGGCGGTGGTCCGTAGACCCACTTCATGTGCCGTGCCGATCACATCCAGCCATTCGTCGGTGCGCAGCTTGTCCGGGCAGATGACGGCGCGGATCTCGTCGTCCAGAATCTCGGCGGCCGTGCCGGGCAGCGTCGAGAGACCCGCGTCACGCAGCTGTTCCAGATAAGTTGCGAGCGGCAGATCGAGAGTGCTCGCGCCATGCTGAATCTCCAACGGTGAAAAGGCGTGCACGTGCATCCACGGCACCGCCTCTTTGACGGCACGGACGATATTCAAGTAGGTGTGCCCCGTGAAGCTCGGATGGATGCCGCCCTGCAGACATACCTCGGTCGCACCCGCAGCCGCCGCCTCGAGCGTGCGCTGCGCCACTTCGTCGAGTTCGAGATTGTAAGCCGGGCCGCGCAGATTTTTGGACCCGCGGCCCTTCGAGAATGCGCAGAAGCCGCAGTGGTACAGACAGATGTTCGTGTAGTTGATATTGCGATTGACGACGTAGGTGACCGTATCGCCCACCGACTCGCGACGCAAGCGGTCCGCCGCAGCGATGACCTCATCGAGGTCGCGACCCTCGACGCGGAAGAGGCGCACGATATGAGCTTCACTCAGCGCATGCCCTGCGCTCGCCGCCTTGATGATCGCTTTGATTCCCACAGCGCGATCGCCGCGTGGCAACGTCGCATCGGCCGCCGGCGCGCCGGCGTGCGACAGATCGGTCGGCCGAGGCGTGGCCGCAGGCTCCGTACACGCGCGGGCGCCCGATGACCAGCGCGCCGCGATCGGCGGTAATTCGCACCCCAAGCCGGCGTACCAACGGTCGGGTCGCGCGAAGCCACGACTGTCGCTGAAGCGGCGCACGCGCGGCGTGATGGCCGGATCCGTCCATGCCTCCGGCTGGGCTGCATAGGCGGGCACCAGCGCCAGACGCTCGATCAGATTCCGCCCCGCCGCGTCGGTGGCATGCGCGAGATTGGAGAGATGCGGCCAGGGCGCTTCGGGGTTCACGTGGTCGGGCGTCACCGGCGACACGCCGCCCCAGTCGTTGATGCCGGCGCGCACCAGGCTGTCGAGTTCTTCGGGCCGTAAGTTGGGCGGCGCTTGAATCGACATGCTTGGTCCGAACAGCACGCGCGCCACCGCAATCGTCCAGAGTTGCTCGTCGAGAGCCGGTTCGGGCGCGCCGGCCATTTTGGTGCCGGGCTTGGCCCTGAAATTCTGGATGATGAGCTCCTGCAGATGACCGTGCGTATCCTGGACGGCGCGCAGCGCCAGCAGCGACTCGATGCGCTCGCGACGCGTTTCGCCAATGCCGATCAGCAGGCCGGTGGTCATCGGAACGCCCAGATCACCGGCAGCGTGGAGGGTCGCGAGCCGCTTGGCCGGTATCTTATCGGGGGAACCGAAGTGCGGACCGCCGCGCTCGCACAAGCGCATCGAAGCGCTCTCGAGCATCAATCCCATTGACACGCTCACCGGCCGAAGCCGGCTCAGATCGGCGGAGTCCATGACGCCGGGGTTCAGATGGGGCAGCAGTCCGGTCTCCTCCAGCACGAGTCTGGCCATGCGCTCCAAGTAATCCAGCGTGCTGGCCGCACCCGCGGCATCCAGAGCGGTGCGGGCCGCTGCATAGCGCACCTCCGGTTTGTCGCCGAGCGTGAAGAGGGCTTCCTTGCAGTCGGCGGCCTTTCCCGCGAGCGCTATCGCGAGTACTTCCTCGGCGGTGAGATAGGCTCCTTTGAGGTGTCGCGGTGCCTTGGCGAACGTGCAGTAGTGGCAAACGTCCCGGCACAGTTGCGTGAGCGGAATGAATACTTTGCGCGAATAAGTCACCGTCTCGCCGAATCCGGCCAGCGTCAACGATTCTGCGACCGACAGCAGTTCAGCGGTCGGCGCATCGACCAGGCACGTCAGCGCCTCAGCCGCATCGGGCCGGCGGCCGGCCTCGGCCGCGCGCAGCAGTGCGCTCAGGCTTGAAGTCGCGCGAGCCATCGCTGTTGATCCAGCCGGTCGAGGTCGGCCGGCGAGTCCACATCGAATTCTAGACCGGGGAGGCGGACTAACTGGGCACCCAAGCCGGTGCGCTGCGCCTCCTGCAGATGCAGTCGCCTGCTGTCGGGACCGAACTGGAAACGGAAGGCATGCGCGGACGCGAGGCACAGTGCGTTCGTACCCACCCCTGCGGCGTCGGAGGCAATCGCAAAGCCGCCTTGCCGGCCGGCGCGCACCAACGCGTCGATGTCGGCGGCGCTGATCGTCGGCAGATCCGCCGGCAGGATCAGCACTTCCCGGCAGCCGAATTCGCCCAGCACGCGATGGGCCTGCGTCAGGGCGCCGTTGAGGCACTCGCCGCTATCGGCCAGCACGGGGATGTCCGCCGGCACGGAGTCGCGCGCGGGGCTGACGACGATGATCTGGCGCACCGTGTCTGCGCCACGCGCGGCCGACAGCACCGCCGTGAGCATCGAGCGCACGAGTTCGAGGCGTGCCGCGGAGCCTAGCGCCTCCGACAGCCGCGTCTTGCAGCGCGACCGCTCCTTGATCGCAATCAGGGCACATGCTCCGCGTCGCTGATCGAGTCGGCGCGTCAGACGCCCTTGCATAGTCAAGCTCATCCAGGCCTCCTGGCAATCCCTAGCACCGGACGCTCAGAATACGCATGCGAGTTCGTTTCGGCTAGCCTGGTGGCTGCGTCGCGGTCGGCGCCAGCAGACCGAGCAGATGCTCATCGGGCAGCGCGGTCTGGCCGATAGCCTGGATGCAGACATGATCTGCACCCGCCTGCCAATGCTCCTCGATGCGCGCGCGGATGGCCTTTTCATCGCCCCAGACGATCACGGCGTCCACCAGTCGATCTGATCCACCACCGGCGAAGTCGTCGTCGCCGAAACCCATGCGCCGCCAGTTGTTGACGTAGTTGGGCAGGCCCATATAAATAGAGAGAAACCGACGGGCGGTTACGCGCGCCGTCGTGGGGTTCGTCTCGAGAATCGCTCCCTGCTCGACGCACAGCAGTTTGCCCGCGCCGAGGAGCGCACGCGCCTGGCGAGTGTGTTCCGGCGTGACGTTGTACGGATGGGCGCCGTCGGCCAATTCGGCGGAAAGCTCCAGCATCTTGGGGCCGAGCGCGGCGAGGACGGTCTTCGGCGCCGCCGCCGGCGGCACCGACTGATACCGAGACTTGGCCATGGCCTGCAAGTAGCTGCGCATGGTGGCGATGGGCTTTCCATACTCATGCTGCCGTACACCCTCCACCAACGGTTTGTGCGAGACGCCCAGCCCGAGCAGGAATCTTCCGCCGGACTGTTCGTTAAGACCCTTCTGTGCCGCCGCAGCCGAGAATGAATCGCGCGCGTAAATGTTGGCGATGCCGCTGGCGACGATCAGATTGCCGGTATTGGCCAAGAGCCACGCCGACGCTGAAAATACCTCGCGTCCGACGGCTTCCGGAGTCCACAGTGCGCCGTAGCCCCAGGCTTCGACGCGCTTCGCGAACGTGGCTGCATCAGCGGCCGATAGCGCATCGGTCCCGGCCCAGACTCCAAGATTTTTGAGTTTCATCGCGTGCTCCACGTTTGTCGATGTGCCTAATTGGCTGGACTGCGGTGCCTACCAAATCGCGTCGGTCTAGGAATCTAGGATCAGCCAACCGGATGCCAAGCCATTGCCTTAGAGAAAGCGCCACTTTTTGCACCGAAAGTACGCGCCCCCCCTTCTCCTGATGACCGGCGAGCCTACAAACCACCAAATGACTATTGAAGTTTCGAAAGACGAGCAACATTGGCGTGAATTTTCGCCTGGTCGTAGCCGGCATCCGCTCGGTCCTTGCATGACTTTTGCGGCGCCCCAGTTAGGGCAAGACACTGTTGGATCGCGACGTTATGATCGCCGTCCGCCTGCGCTACGGCCACATCATATGCGGCTCTCGCGGCCACATCGTTGAGATCCTTGGACGAGGCGTCAGCGTTCGCGGCAGCACTGTCGACATTTTTCGCCGCATCCTTCCGGGCGTCCGTCACTTCGGTAGAGGCTTGCTGCCGCGCCGCAGCCACATCGGTGGCGACTGCCGCCGGGGACTTCGCACTGTTGCAACCGCACGCCAATGCCGTGGTTAGTATTCCAATCATCGGTAATAAAAACTTTTGCACATCAATCTCCTGATTAGACAATCACCGCGCGTTGGGGACCACCGGAATGATTGCCGCCTCGAGCAATTTTCCGGGAACCACCAGCATCGGTACCAATGGCGTGCATGCGTCCGACTACGCAAAGCCCAGCCACCGAAGTTCTTATGACTGTAGCAATAGATGATTGGGATCATCCGTTCGTTAACGTACCGTCGCGGTACTTTTCGAAGTGATGCAATGTCATGTCGGAATTGTCGGTAACGTGGATCTTTGCCGATACTGGGTGCTATACCGTGGATCAAATCGCTCCTGCCAGCAGGACGGTGGCCGGAGCGCATCGACAATGGCATTACTGGGTGGTCGGCTGGACGGGGATCGCCGGCGCAATGTTTTACTTGTGCTTGTGAATGGCGGCCGTCGCTGCAGCGGCGAGTCCAACAATCAATAGAGCGGATGTAATCACGGTTCAAGACTTATTCATGGGGTCCTCATCGGTAGTATTAACAAGCGCCACAAAGAACACGCCTAAGCAATGCGATCAACCTGACGCCAAGGAGGTACGCCGTCGCGCACAATTCAGTAATCGCGCGAAGCCTTAGTAATCAGGGTCATACTGTTGGAAGAGTCCCAGCATAAATAAGCCAAATATGCCCGGGCAACGCAGCGTTGTCAGTATGCCGGCGCACCGTGCTTTGATGTAGGGCTTCTGCATCGAACACCGGGCATGACGCTTTCGGCGCTTCAATGTCGGAAAACTAAAGTGGTGGGTTGTATGAGAAGTTCCGATGCAACCCGAGGCGGCGCCCAATCACTGTCGGTGGCGAAAGCCGCGTTAGGAGCGATCAGCGACACATGGCCGGTGGCGACCGCCGGCGGTGCCCTCGCGTACATGCGAGGGTCATTTCGCTCTTTGGCGCGTCACACGCTGTCGAGAACTCTCCAGCGTAGTGATTACTGCCTGCAATTATTTTGGTAATAAAGCTGCGTCAGCACGTCGTGGCGATCTTGGTACATTGCGCGTATTTGCTGGGTGTTGAAAGCTCCGTTTGCCTCAATCGCAGCTCCCGTATTGGCTAGCGTTCCTTCAGCGCTCGCGAGTTGAGCGGCAGGCACCGTCTGGGCATAGATACCGGATACGCTTGCCACTGCGCTCATCAACGAAAACCCGCTGCTGCTGCTCTGTTGATCAGCGATCTGCCGGTCCAACGTGGCAATTGCCGCCGTGGTCGAGTCTATGTTGGCGGACAGCTCAGGGCAGCTCAGATTCATGTCGTTTTTCTGATGCGACTGAATGGGATCATAATGGACCGCCAGCGCCGGATCAGTTGCACATCCTGAGATGGAGGCTGCGATCGCGGCCGTACACAAAACCAAAGTAAATCGTTTCACAGTTCTCTCCCTTTGTTACGAGTCTTCACGCCCCGGATGAGGCCGATGCCGCATCTAGGTGTGAACACCTTACGCGACGACTGTTTCCCGCCTCAGTGACGGCGGTCCCAAAGAGAGGAGCGGTTTTAGAGTGTCGAGCGGTACTCGCGAATAAACGTGCATCATTTCACACAGGCGATCCGCAGTGACGGCAGCGAATGTCACGAGGCAGCGTCATTTTGACTTTTGAACGTCGCCAGAATTGGATTCTCGATGAGTTGGGGCCGAAACAATCCGATGTTTCGGAAAATTATGTCAACTGTGTCAACGACGTCCTAAAACTGCGATCGTGTTGGCACTCACTTTCATCCTCTGGTTCCGCATCCCGCCGTTGATTGGCCTGAGCGTGCATTGATTGCGGATCGTGCCCCCCTTAGATTTTCTGCGTTGATCTCCCGGTTTTTTTTGAGGGCAATCGGCCCTTTTGGTGCCGCGGGATCGCATCAACGGTAAGCGTCCGCCCAAGGCGAAAATGGCGAAGGAGGAGGGGCGTGCGGAGGGCCCGTCAGGCATGCTGCGAAACCTTGAGGCGCAGCCTCCGCTGATGAGGCGCTGATGCAAAGAGCCATATTTCTGAATGTTTCCCTAAGGCGGGCAATTCCATGCACGCAACCTAGAGCCGCGGGCCATGCTGGACGGCACTCATACCCCCGAGCACGTTAGAAACGTCGGGGCCGCCAACCTCGGCCGCTACGGACGCGAGCGCACAGACTGCCGACGTGGATGTGCTTATCGTCGCCGCGTTCGGTACTTATCGTGTGAACATGTTGGGAAAACCCGGGTGCCAAACAGCGCGCAGCGCATCGTTTTGACGCGCTAAGACCCGGCATCCCTCATTCGAAACTGCAGGAGAATATTGTGAAACCAATCTACCTAGCTCCGTTGGCGTGCGCTGCAATGCTCTTTTCATTCACCACTGCCCATTCAGATGATGCCGGCAGGGTGGATATGCAACATGCACCCGCCGCGCATCGGGATTTTGACAAGGTCGATACCCAGCGGCACGGCTATCTCACCTCCAAGGACGTCAAGGGGGACGATTACATCAGCAAGAATTTCGCCAGTTGCAATGTCAAGCACGATGGTCGCATGAGCCGCGAGGAGTACGATAACTGTCACGAGTAAGTCCAACATAATTGCTAGGCGACGGCGGGCAGCCTTTCCGTGTAGGAAACGCACGCAGGGCGAACGCGTGCCGGCATGCAGCACGCCGAGGACAACCGATGCAGGAACCGATCATGAACGAAAAGCTCGATCAGCAATGCGTCAACACCATCCGCTTCCTTGCAGTCGATATGGTACAAAAGGCGGACAGCGGCCATCCTGGACTACCGCTCGGTGCGGCCCCGATGGCATACGTGCTGTGGACGCGCTTTCTCAAACATAACCCGCGCAATCCCGATTGGGTCGATCGAGATCGCTTCGTACTCTCGGCGGGGCACGGGTCGGCGCTTCTCTATAGTCTCTTGCACCTGACCGGATACGCACTCTCCCTCGATGACATTCGGCAATTCCGCCAGTGGGGCAGTAAGACGCCGGGCCATCCCGAACGAGGGCACACGCCGGGCGTTGAGGTCACGACGGGGCCACTGGGACAGGGCCTGACCAATGCGGTCGGCATGGCGATTGCCGAGGCGCAACTCGCCGCGCGTTATAACCGTTCTGGGCATGTTCTGATCGATCATCACACTTATGCCATCGTCAGCGATGGCGATCTGATGGAGGGTGTGGGCGCAGAGGCGGCATCGCTCGCCGGGCACCTCGGACTCGGCAAGCTGATCTGCCTGTACGATGACAATCATGTCACCCTGTCGGCCGGTACCAACATCACCTTCACGGAAGATCGCGCGGCGCATTTTGACGCCTATGGGTGGCACACGTTGCGGGTGCAGGACGGCAATGATCTTGGCGCGATCGAAGCCGCAATGACTCGAGCGCGCGCCGAAGAAGCGCGACCGTCCCTGATCCTGATTCGCACGCACATCGGCTACGGTTCCCCCGAGCAAGACAGTTATAAAGCGCACGGCTCACCTTTGGGCGTGGACGATGTACGCAAGACCAAGGAGCGGCTGAAATGGCCGACCGACCCGCCATTCCTCGTACCGGATGCAGCGCTTGTTCATTTTCGAGAGGCCATTGATCGCGGCAAGCAGGCCGAGACGGCATGGAACGATCGCCTCAGGACTTACATCGACGCCTTTCCCGAACTGGCCGCCGAATTGCAACGCAGCCTGCGCGGGGCGCTGCCGGCGGGGTGGGATAAAGATATCCCCTTGTTTCCGCCGGACGCGAAAGGACTCTCCACGCGCGAGGCATCGGGCAAGATCATGAATGCGATCGCGCAGAATCTACCGGCGTTGACCGGTGGGTCCGCGGATCTTGATCCGTCGACGAAGACGGCTCTGAAGGGCCTCGGTGACTTTAATCCTCCCTCCCGGAAAGACCAGGATACACAAGGCTCCGATGGAGGGGGCTGGAGCTACGCCGGACGCAATCTTCATTTCGGCGTACGCGAGCATGCAATGGGCGCGATCGCGAACGGTCTCGCGGCGCACGGCGGCATCATGCCGTACGGCTCGACGTTTCTGATCTTCTCCGATTATATGCGCCCGGCGATCCGTCTCGCCGCGCTGTCGCGCCTGCATGTGATCCACGTCTTCACCCATGACAGCATTGCTGTCGGCGAAGACGGCCCAACTCATCAGCCCGTCGAGCAATTGGCGAATCTTCGCGCGATTCCGAACCTGACCTTACTGCGCCCTGGCGACGCCAACGAAACCGCGGTGGCGTGGCAGGTAGCACTCACAACGGAGAGCCGCCCGGTGCTGCTGGTGTTGACCCGGCAAGCGGTGTCGATCTTGGATCGCGGCCGCTACGCGTCGGCGCAAGGCGTGCGTCGCGGTGCTTACGTACTCAGCGACGCAGCGGACGGCAAGCCGCAACTGATTCTGGTTGCGAGCGGCTCCGAGCTCGGCTTGATCGTGGCCGCCGCGGAACGCCTACAGCGCGAGGGTGTCGCGGTGCGCTGCGTTTCGATGCCAAGTTGGGATCTATTTGATGCGTTGCCGCAGACCGATCGCGACGCAGTACTTCCGCCGTCGGTGCGTGCCCGTCTCGCGGTCGAGGCGGGCTCTCCACAGGGCTGGCATCGCTATGTCGGGGATTCGGGTGATGTGATTGCGGTGGACCGATTCGGCACATCGGCGCCGGGCGAGACCGTCCTGCGCGAATATGGATTCACCGTCGAGAACGTCTATGCGCGTGCGAAGGCGTTGCTAACACGGTGTTCTGCCGGCCCGCTGTGACCTTCCCGGCGTCGAGACCGCAAGATTCAAAACCATTAGTAAGTGTATGTACGGCAGCGCATAGAATTGGCCGGCGTTAGGCCTTAAATTCCCGCCACATGTTCGGATGTGGCTATTGATGCACCTTGTGAGGCAGTCAACTCATGGAATCCATTTCTGAAGCGCTCGAGCTGTTGAAACGCCAGGCGGTCCTCGAGAGCCGAATGCGCCAGGCAGGCGGAATTCGTGTCACCGAAGAGCGCGAACTGTATGTCTTGCGCGAGCGAGTACAGCGTTATCCGCAAGCGGTGGCGGCGATTCTGAAGACGGCCTCCAATCTGCATCGGCCGGTCGATACTCTGTCCTCTGCGGATCTGCGGGACCTGTCGTAGCAAGCGAGCTGTTGGCGGTCGCCGCGTGCATTTGATGTCGAGGGTCCGAGCGGCGCGGCGCTAGGTAGATGGTCCGATCCCGTGCCCGGACATCGCCTTGCGAAAATCGTCGGCCTGCAGCATCGAGCTCACGGTGTTGACCACGGCATCCGACAGTACCTCGTAGTAGTTCTCCGCCTCGTATGAGCGGCCGAAGCGGGTGGCCTCGCCGGAGGCAAGACCATTCCACCGGGTCTTGCCATCTTGATCGATGACGGTGAGATGAATTTCCACCGTGGACTTATAAGTGGATGCTTCGCGCACGAAAAACTTCTTCACTTCACCCTTGATGATGACCTCACCGTTGCTGTCGACCGTCTTCACGCCAGCCTGATCGAATAGCCGGCGGATGTTCGTACTCACGAAAGCGCCCACATCATCAGTGGTGGTGACAGGCTTAGCGATGCCGCCCTCTCGATTCTCGCCGATGACCTCCTTGTTGTCGCGGCCGTCAGTGAAGGGAGCTATCGTGACCGTCGAGGCGGTCATCTCGGTGGCGCCGAGCCGCAGCGTCGATGTGGGCCGCCATTGCAGCGGGATATGCTCGAGGAGCTTGGTTTTCGACGATGCGGTCAATGCAATGCTCAGCGACAAGGTGGCCAGAATCGCACGAATCATTGTTGTTGGCCTTTAAGGGAAGATTGGGCAAATTATAGTGCTTTCGGTCAGCGGGCGCGCGTACTATGGAAGTCGACGCGGATGCCGCTCCAGTATGCCGAGAAGATCAACGCGGCGAGACCTACTCGCCAGGCCGGGTTTGACCTGTGCGACGATTTTTGACCTAAAATCGCACCTGGCGCAAACTTGCCCGCGGGCATTTTCAAGAACGTTTGGAATGTCCGAATGGAATTAAGCGGATGGCGGATCTTGCGAAGCCCGCGAAACAATTGCAAGCAACAATAACTCGAGGAGGATTCCATGATACGGATGAGAATCGTCGGAACGTTGGCGCTGGCGGCAGCGATTGCGATGAGCGGTGTTGCGCTAGCCGCCGACACCACCAACCCGTTCCTAGGCACCTGGGCGCTCAACGTCGCGAAATCGACCTTCGATCCTGGTCCCCCGCTCAAGAGTAACACGCTCACAATCACCGACGCCGGCAACGGTGCGGTTCATGAGGTGATCGACTACGTTGAAGGCGACGGATCCGCTACTCATATGGAACTTACCACCGCGTTTGACGGCAAGGAAGTGCCTGTGACCGGAGGTGGTGAGGCCGATGCCGTGATCGCCACCCAACCCGATCCGAGAACCGTCAAGTTCGTGTTTAAGAAGGCCGGCAAGTGGGTCGAAACCGGCAGGTTTACTCTATCCAAGAGCGGCAAGACCCTGCACGGACCGCTGCACGGAAAGGATGCGCAAGGCGCCTGGAAATACCACTACGTCTACGAGCGTCAATAACCACTCAATACTATTGCCACTTTCGGGCGAGCGCAGGAGGGGGCGGGGCTACTGAATCCCTGTTCCGCAGAAGCGGTGCGCTTGGGCTTAGAAAAGATAGGCCGGCAGACCTCGGCGCGGCAGGCGCAAGCGCGCCTGGGGGTGGAAGGACATCAAGGAATTTATCGGAAGCGCGGGGCAGGGAAGCGTCGCCTATCTCTCTCGCGAATCCGTGAATTAGCTGAAACTCTGGCTCGATCATGCGAAGATCAGAGAGGGGCCGATATTTCGCCGCTCGCAATGGAAAGATCGCCGTTGCTCATCGCGGTGGCGCAGAACTAGAGCGATGCGGTCCGTTTCTTCATGACCACGGATACGCGAAATACAAACGCCGTCGTGCGATCCTTGCGTCGTGCCGTGCTAGGGGACGAGTCGATCCTTCGAGATTTGCGGCTTCGGGCGCTGTCGGATCAGCCAGAGGCTTTTGGATCGACCTATAACCAGGAACTGGCGCGGACGACTTCGGACTGGCAGCGATGGCTGTCGACTGGCGTGACCTTCATTCTGGAATCCGAAGCGCGGGGCGAAGGCATCGTTGCCGGACTCCACGATCAGGCCGATCCATCAATCGTTCACTTGATGGCGATGTGGGTAGATCCCGGGATCCGTGGATCGGAAGCCGCGGATCGGCTCGTGGGCGCGGTTCTCGAGTGGGCGAGGTCTGATGGCGCAAAACTCGTGCGACTCAAGGTCATCAAGACCAACAATCGTGCTCGTCGGTTCTATGAGCGAAACGGCTTCCGCCCCACCGGGCGCAGTGAAATTCGCGAGCGCGATGGATTGATTGAGCTCGAGATGGAGCGGTCACCCACGAACGACGATGGCAAAGACCGTGGAAGTAACAAGAATCACAACTAATCGATCTGGCAGGTGAAAGGCAAAGGGATCGTTAGGAGCGTCGCGATCGGTCTCGTTGCCCCGGTCTTGGCGCTTGGGGCACTTGCCTGGTGCATTGGGTCGAAACTCATCGAGCCGGATTATCATGCGGTTGCGCCGCCGAAGTGCTTGTGGATCGTTGAAGGTGCGCGACATCAGGATTTCTTGCGCTATGAGTCAACTGGGTACGAGGCGCATGTCGTGACGTTTTTTAGGCAGCATTTGCTGGCGCGCTAGTCTTGGGCTCCGGCGCCCACCGCCACCCATGCAAGATCTGCGTTCGACACCGATTCGAGATTGAATTTCTTGGCAGCAGCCGCCATCCGTGTCAGCGCTTGGGCCAAAGGCATGGGCGGCTGATGATCGCCCTTCTTCAATTTGTGAAATCGCACCGGGTTGATGCGCGCCACGACGTAATTGCGCAGGTAGGGCGACTTGAAACCCCGCTTTTGCAGCGTCTGAATGATGCGCTTGGTTTGCGCCTCAATTTCCATCAATCGCGATGCGAAACCTTCTCGCTCGCGCAAACTGGCGGCGAGTGTGCGCTCGCTGAAGCGATCTACTTTCTTTAGAAAGGAGCTGTAGGCGCCGCCGGCGAAGCGGCCCGACTTTTCATATACGATGCCGAGTGTCAGCAGTTCGGCGGATTCGAATTCCGCCGCGTATTGGATCTCCTTGGAAGTGGGGTGACGCGTCGCGAGACTTCTGGCCATGCGAATGACTTCGAGGCTCCGGTCGCGCAAGTTGTGGGCTTTCTCCGTGTTGAGCGCGAGAATGCGATAAGCCAGCGCCTCATCAGGGGAGATCAGCGCAGTAATCTGCTTTAAGCCGAGAACCTTCCCGGCAGCCAACCGGTGACGGCCATTAGGCGTCCATAATCGGCCATCTTCCCCGCGCACAACGATCAGCGGGTCTAAAAAGGCCGCGGTCTCGTCGATCTTTACCGCGAGCCGCTTTGCATGAGTGGGCGATAAATCCCGCTGAAAGGGCGTGGGCTGAACGGCGCTCAGAGGCAACGACGCCAAGACGAGCGGCCGACCGCCCAATGGATCGCGATAAGCGCCGATGAGCGCGCCGCCGGCGTTTCGTATCAACGCGACGAGGTCGGCGATTTCGGCACTGTCCACGGCGATGACGATATCGGCGGCATCCAGCCCTCGGGCATTTGCGCCCGGAGCGAGCTTTCCGCGGGCACGCTTGGTGGTTGCAGGTTTGCGGGTGCGGGTCGCTTTTGACTTGTTATTTGCCGCTGCCATGAGGGGACAGTACTCCAAATGATTCGCGGCCTTCAATATCGGACGGCTTGGCGTTGTTCTGCAATGTCGCGATTCCTCAACGACGGCAGTCGCCAAGAGGGGTTCGGCAAGGGCGAGCCGTATCGCTTTTGAGTTATCCGCAGCCTTATGGTATCAAGTCATTTGAGCCGCCCATTTGGAAGGTGAAGCCATCATGAAGCTGTTTGCCCTGGCCAGATTGATTCCCGCCGTTGCCATCGCTTCGACGCTGTCCGCGTGCGTTTCCGAGAATTTGGCGTCTGAGCTATACAAACCCAATTTCGGTATGCGGCCGTTGAATTCGGATGAAAATGTGGACTCGCGGCTACTCATGAACGGTCTCTATGCGCCCAAGCCCTTTGGCGTCAGTCCGTATGCGGTGGCACCGTATGCGCCGGCCTGTGTGTCGGCGGAATCTCGCTGTATGCAACAAGCGCAATCGGCGTGGTCATCGTTCGATCCGTAGCGGGCGGCGAGGCATCAAGGACGAGATTCGCGAGCGACACACATCGTTCAAGAGCGCCGGAACGGCGCAATGCACGCGATCAGCGGCGGTCATGAGTTGGTCCTCGATGTTCACGACCAGGTGCCGACGCGAACGAGCTGATACGACGGTTGCACAGGACGTATTTGGCGCTATGATGCGTGCCCTCTTAACACTGGAGTCATCATGGTGAAAGCAAAGAAGAAGAAGTTGGCGTTGGCGTGGTCGCGGGAAGATATTAAGAACTTACGGGCACTCGCGAAGGAAAAGCTGTCGGGCACGCAGATAGCGAAGAAGTTGAAGCGATCGCCGGGAGCGGTTTCGCAGAAGGCAATGAGGCTCGGAGTGCGGTTTCGATCGGTTCGCAGGAAGGCGGCTTAGCACAGCGGGCCGGTGGCGTATAAGGCCGCGGATTGCGGCCTTTTACAATTTGGCGGTGAAGGCGATGCCGCGGCCCTTTGATGTTGGCGGGTTCATCGGTTCGCGCAGTTATACGAAGGCGCGCACGACGTAGACGCTCGTGGAAATCGCTCGCGGAGAGTTGAGAACGCGGCAGCTCATTCTTTCGGCATCCACATCTATTTGTATCGTTGATCGCAATCCTGATTCCTTGCGTTGCGGTATTTATGGGGGGTAGGTTTACTCGTCGTTGATTTGAACAACCCCCGCGACCGGATGGGCTATGCCAGGTGCGCCGGCCCTATTGTGTTTCTGGCCGCCCTTTGGCTTGCTTTGGGGCGGTGCTCGACGCCGGATTGGCCGGGATTGCGCGGACTGCTATTTATCACCGCGTATATGTCGACCGGGGTCGGCGGCTTCTCGATGATCTTCGCGATCCCTGCGGTGATGGCGCACACGATTCACAGCGGCGATCGCGATTCGGCGTTTGCATGGCTCGAGCGCGCCCGCAACGAGCATGCGGGAGATCTGCTATATGTGCGAGCGGCAAATCCCGAGATGAAATCCCTGCATAGTGATCCGCGATGGGCGGTGTTCCTACGCAAGATGAATTTGCCGGCGGAGGGATCTTGAATTCCTCTTTCGGACCGCTGTACGGAAAAGGTGCTATTCATGTAGGCGGAGAGTGCCGACACGGTCGGAAAATATGTGCTCGGTGTTGGTGGCGGGCGCCGACGCGAGGCCGGGCCTTTCAATCGGGTCGAATCTTGGTGCTTGGTATCTCGTAAACGTTGAATCGACTGGCGAGTAAGAGGCCCGGAAGGAGAGGATATTTGCCGGGCCGCCGACACAACAGCAGCGACGTTCGCGCATCGGGTCGAGTCGCTCAGAGATCGTAATCCGTGGGTTCCTGCATGGCGGGTCGGAGCGCCCGGGCGATTATGCGTTAAGGTTTACTTAACGGACGATCAGGGATGCCGTTTGTTGTGCATCGGCGGGCAGGGCAATCTGTTCGCCATTCGATCAATTCCATCAATGGAGAAGCACATCATGAACGACATCCATCTCATCGCGCGGTTGGTGCTGGCCATTCTTGCGGTCACTGCAACTGCCGTTTCTGTCATCGTTATTCCGTTTGGGTTACTGGTCGTGTAGATCGCAATGCCGACGCTTTCAACCATGGAGCGGAATCTGGGTGCCTATGCGGGGGCCGTCGTTGCGAAGCTCAGAGAGCTCGCGCCCTATGCGCTGATCGTATTTGCTGTGCCGGGAGGTTCGCTGATGGCAATTTTCTTATGGGTTTATCGGCGGCAGAAAAAAGTGCCGGCTTTGCCTGGTCGCTAAATGCTCTTATAAATTGGTGGTAGACGGGACGGCGCGGTTTGTGCGGAAGAATCTGGGAGTAAACGCGAAAGGTCGACGATGCAGAGATGCTACACCCGGGGTTTCGGTGCGGATCATTTTTATTAGAGCGGGCGGCGGGCATATTCGGCGTCGAAGAGCGTGTCCAGAGTCGGGGCGCAAGACAGGCGCTCGGCGCAGACGGTAGGACCGACGTGAGGCGGGGCACATCGGGCTTCTCAGTTCTTAGGCTCGGCGAGCCGGCGCGTGTGATGTTCGTGTTGGACTAATCCGGTGATTCCAGATCAGTAATACGATCAATACGCACCAGAACATGACAGTCGGAATCAAAAAGGTTTTGAGAGCAACATCTTGATCGTGCCAGATGATTCTGTTCACGCGTGGATCCGAGGCCGCGTAATCGACGGCAACCGAAGCACCCTTGTTGATCTGATTGGACGGATCGCAAGTGCCGATATTGGTATAGCCGCGTGTTCCACTAGCGTCGTCGGCGCGGACGCGGACTCTTTCTGAGGAGCCCTGAGGGCTAAAGGATACAGCGATTTCCACACTGCAAGAGGAATGTCTCACGCCATAGATGAACTTGACGTCCTCAACAATACCGGTAACGCGAACACCCGCCTGATCGAGACGATGCGACTCGAGGGCTGTTGTGATCGTCACACAGGTGCCGACCAGCGAAATGATTGCCACCATGACTATAAATGCCCTCAGTTTGGCGACCATGCGTGAGTATCCAGCGGCCCTGAGCCAATGCTGAACTCGCCTCAACAGCGAGGGCGGTGGAGTCGGAGCGGCCGGCGAAATCGGCTGGTGCATGCGTTGCAAGTCGCTTTCTTATGCTGTGCATTCCGTGAACGTTGGATCGGGCGGCCTCGGGTAAGAGGGCCGGAAGCAGCCAGGTGCGCAAGTCGTGGAGCGAAGCGACGCGACACGCAAGACTATCGGAGCACCAGATCGTTCACGATGCGCCGTGTGCCCCCGCTGTTTCGAACGATGACCAGCCTCCGCAGCGAAGGTGACATCGGCTTCACATCCTCGACCTTCCAGGCCAGAGCGGTCGCGTCGCTGATTTCGCCGCTTGTCCCCCGAGTGCCGATCTCCACGACGATGATGTCAGCTTGCCGCGCGGGCTTGCTCATGGCATTTTTTATGATGCTTTCGAGATTGGAACTCTCCGCGATCACTGCATCCGCGCGCACCCCGGCCACACCGGTGTTCGTCGGATCGGCTCCTTTGGGAAGAAAAAAATAGTCCGGGCTTGGAGCGCCCGTTTCGGGCATGCCGCGGACGCGTCCGACATTTGCGCCCATCTGATCGCGTTGCGCGAGTTCGTCCATCCACTTTCCCAGTTCGTACTCCGGGTGCCCGGCTTTGATTTTCGTATTCAGGTTGATATAAGGCTTTATTCCCCCTGAACCGGCGCTGGCAACCCCATCGATACGGCGTCGCCGGACTGCCGCTCTGGCCACGGTGCCTTCTTCAATGATGCCGGCGGGCATGGTCGGCACAGTAAGAACGAAGGCGACGCCCGTCATGGCTACTGTTGCGAATGTCTTGAAGTCCTCATTCTGTATGCGTAGCGCCTCCTCCCGGGCACGCCACAACCGGGGCACCGTTCGGGGCGCCAGCATCGCCGGGAAGATGCGCCCACTGCGACCGACTCGACCCTGCGCCATGGCGTCGCGCGCCGCCGCCGACGTCATCGTGCTGAAGACCATCTCCTTCTCGAAGTCGATCTCGAGAGCCTGCCCGTCCGGATACTTGAGCTGAAGAATGGAGGAATAGGCGAAAGATTGATCCGCTGGGATCTTGTAGTTCATGTCGTAGACACACTCCGAGTAGAGGTCTACGTACTTATCAAACGCCATGTTTCCGACTGAAGGCGCGACGGGCTGAGTGCCGGCAATCAGGCCCGGCTGGGGGGCGGCGCTCCAGAAGTCGCGGATCTCACGCCGCTGTTGATCATCCAGCAGTGCCAGCTTATCGTGGTAGAGCTCAGCAAACTTCTCATCGCTGACGTTATGTGCCGCCTTATGAAGCACGGCGACCATGGCGACTTCCATGCGCTCAACAAAAATACCCGCGGCCTTTAGTTCCTGCTGGTACCGACCCGGATTGGGATAAAACAGTCCCCGTGCCAGCAGGTCCTCCAGGATCTGCATAATCGGGACGATCCACATGGGGCCTAGATAGCGAAATAGCCCCGCCGCATCGCCCTGGCGACACAGTTCGTCTGCCTTCGCGTCATGCATACCGCTGTCCTACGCGAGTTGTCGGAGTATTTAGCCCTCTTGCTGCACGATCTCGGGTCACGCGCTGCTTGCGCATCAGCGGGTCTAGCAAGCCTTCAGAAGTGCAAGCATCCCCGCATTCATCGCGCAGCTTAAAATCATCGCACTTACGGCGGCGGAAAGGAAGGATAAACGGCCTTTCTGCGAGACATGGCAACGCCGGTGGCCGGCAATGCAGACAATCTCAGCCTCCGGTATGGCGATGAGTGGCGGGCATGTCGAATCCAAAGTGGCGCGAGCGCAAGGCAGCCGGGCTGCGTGTCCAAAGATGATCGGCGATTTTCCGTGACGGGTCAGTTACCTCCGGGCGATGGAGTTCGCATTGGCGGCAGCAATGATTCTATGGACCGCGCAAGAAGGCCGGGCGCAGACCGAAGTGAATCCAGCCTCTGGCATGTCTCCGGCGGAATCGCCGTGCCCGCACGTATGTGCGCCGGCATGCTGCAGGAGTCCGTGGCCGACACGTTTGGCTCGCCCCTGCACCGGGCAGCGATCTATGATTACGCGGACATGGCATCGTTGCTGATCGAGAAGGGGGCCGATTTCAACGCGATAGACAAGATCAGTAGAACGCCCGTCCACGAAGTGGCTCAGCCAGCATGGGGGCCATGAATAATCCGGATCGCTCAAGCAATTGGCGATTCCAAGCAGCGGAACGAATTAGAAAGAACAGATAACGCCTCCGAGAAGGTTGGCGAGGAAGGTCTCTGAAAGTGTCACGGCACGGCGCTAATTGTCCGCGCCGGGACGAACCAGCCGCTAGAGCTTCCGTTTCCCGAGAGACCGGTTCGTCCCAACAGCTTCAACGATGGCGGCGATACCGCTGCCGTTACATCCCGCGCTCTTGGCGGGCAGTACGGAGGATAGAGAACAATAATTGCGCGCTCGTGGCAATTGCATGGAGTCTTCGTGACCTGGTGATTTGCAAACACTTTGAGGAAGCGGCGTCATGATTCGGCGAACCATAACGGGGCTCATAAGAGCCGCCGTTGCGCGAAGCCGGTGGTATCGCCGCCGGCGACGATGATCCAATACTCGAATATCGACGAGGCGGAGCGCATCGCGCGGTCACCGGGTGATCGCCACATCCGCAGCAGACGGTTCGACAACGCCCGAGGGATGTACGTGACTGGGTATCAGGGCAATCCGCATTTAGGGTTGGAATTCGGGGCGGTCTGCGGATTCGTGCAATGCGGTTCCGGGTACTGCTCATTCTGTGTCAATATCGCTCGCACGCATGAAGATTGTCGCGGTCACCAACATCAAGGGCGGAGTCGGCAAGACAACGACTGCCGTGAACTTGGCTTTCTTATGCGCGGCGAGCGGGCGGCGGTCTTTGCTGTGGGACTTGGATCCGCAAGGCGCCGCCACCTACGTCCTGCGCGGCGAGCCACAGGAAAACGCGTCGGCCAAGAAACTGGTATCCGGCAAACGCGAACTCAACGAGCTCGTCGTCGCCAGCGGGTACGACAGGCTGGACGTTCTGCCGGCCGATTTTTCCTATCGCCATTTCGACGTGCATCTCAGCTCTCGGAAGAATCCAACCGAGCGGCTGCTGCGCATGAGCCGAAGTCTGCGCGAGGTCTACGACGTGCTATTCCTCGATTGCCCGTCCGGCATCTCGCTGCTGTCGGAGAACGTGCTGCGCGCCGCCGACGCCGTCGTCGTCCCGTTGCTTCCGAGCCCCCTGTCGGTCCGCATGCTGATACAGCTGCGAGATTTCCTGGTCGCCAACGCCTGGGTGGACATGACCCTGCTGCCTTTCTTCTCGATGGTCGATCGGCGCAAGGCGCTGCACCATGAGGTTATTGCGAGTACGCGCCTGCAGTTCCCGGGCATGCTGAAAACAGAAGTTCCCTACTGGAGCGAGATCGAGCGTATGACCTTGCGGCGCGCTCCGCTCCCGGCGTATGCGCCGCGCAGCGATGGGGCAAGCGTGTACACGGCGTTGTGGTCCGAGGTCGAGGTCAAACTGAAGCAAGCTGCGTTCACGCGCGCAGTGCCAATATCGTTCACGCCGCCCGCACCCAGGGCGACGGCTCCGTCGACGCCGGCACCCCCACCGGTACACGAACCAGGGGTCGAATCCGCCTCTGACCCGCCGCTTTGAGCCGCGCCCGACAACGTCAGATGACGATGCGCCCGCAGGCGCAGGCTTCTTCCGCGTAGGCGGAGAGCGGCGTCGCGGCTTCGAAGTGCAGGTCGCGCTCGACGGGAAGGCCGCTCTAATACCCTTGCCAATCGATCTCGAATATCAAATCTCGTAGTTGTTCGGCGTTGCCGTCAAATCCATCGATTGGATCCAAGGGATCAGGGCCCGGAGCTGGCAGATTTCGGCGGGATGGATCCATTGTCTTACAGGAGAGACGAAATTCGCCATTGACGCGGCGGATTCTCACAGTGATGTCGGCCAACGAGTCGGCCGCCGCCGGAAGAAGATCCGCGCCGTATTCCGACGCCAGCGCCCTAACAGCATCAGCGGCCAATTTAGCCATCCTAGGATTCCCGAGTGCCGCCTGTTCATCAATTGTCCTAACCAAGAGCAACAGCATTTCTTGCAATACAGACTTATTTGCGTCGATTGCGAGATTGCGCGGCGTCAGCAGGCAGTACGCATCCCCGGTCGTTTCGTCGTGAAAGATGATGTTCACGCGATAACTCATCAGAATCTTCTCACTTCAAGGAAGCGACATTAGCGTTTGGCATCGTCATCACGATGCGAAAATAGCATGAGTTTCAAACGGGGCGGGCGTTTTCGCGGAGAATCACCGCCTGGGGCGTCAATAGAGTAAGAACCGCCGGCCCGGAGGCCGGCGGCAATGCACCGTCAGGTGACGATGCGCCCGTGGGCGCTATACGGCGTTTGCCTTGTTTATTGACGAACTCCAGTATGTCGAAGAGGATCAACTCGCCTCGCTGATCGCTGCGCTTCACCGCTGCGCCCAGCAGCAGCTGCCCATCACGTTGTTCGGGGCGGGCTTATCGCAGCTCATGGGGTAAACCGGGAGGGCGAAGTCCTATGCAGCGCGGCTGTTCGATTTTCCGGAAGTCGGGGCTCTCGAGGATCCGGCCGCGCACGTGCTGGAGGCAACGATGCAAGCGGCGGCGGAACTCGACGCGAGTTTCTTTCGCGTGCGCTTTGATTGTTTGACGCCGGCGGAGAAACATTACTTACGCGCGACGGCAGCACTCGGTTCGGGGCCTCATCGATCCGGCGACATCGCTGAGCGACTCGGGCGCAAAGTGAAATTGCTCGGGCCGACGCGAAGCGCACTCATCGGCAAGGGCATGGTCTACAGCCCGGAGCATGGCGACGCCGCCTTTACGGTGCCGCTGTTCGATCAGTTCATGAAGCGGGCCATGGCGACCGCCGACCAGTGAGGTGGGGTGGCCACGAATGGATCTCGCGGGTGCGATTTGAGTTGAGAAATTAGAGAATTCGCTGGTCGCGGCGCCATTTCCAATGTGGCAACATTCGGACATGCGTGTTGTGAGCCCGTCTCCTGTTGGCCCGAAGGAAGCCCTTTACCGCGAGTTGTGCGATCAGGCGCTGGGATTGTTCGCTGGGGAGCGTGACGGCCTGGCCAATGCCGCGAACCTCACCGCAATGATCTACGCAGCCTTGCAGGACCTGAATTGGGTTGGCTTCTACTTCCTCCAGGGGGATGAACTCGTGCTCGGACCCTTTCAAGGGAAGGTGGCTTGCGTTCGAATCGCTCTTGCTCGTGGGGTTTGCGGCACAGCGGCCGCACGAAGGGAAACGATCGTCGTTCCAGACGTTCACGCGTTTCCTGGGCATATTGCGTGCGACGCAGCGTCCCAATCGGAAATCGTCGTGCCTCTGCTTCAGGACGACCGGCTCTTCGGCGTCCTGGACCTCGACAGCCCGTTCCTGGGGCGCTTCGATGCGGAAGATGCCGCCGGCCTGAAGGCCCTGGTTGCGGTCTTTTTGGCGTGTTCCGAGCTGAAACGCCTGGCCGACTGAAATTATGAGGACTCGGCTCAAGCGCTGCGCAGGCAGAGCGGAGAATCTGCGCGTAATACCGGCCATGACGGGCGACGAGAGGCGGGGAATGTCGATCTGGCCGTTCCCTAATTCCTCCGGGCATTCAACAAGCCTCACCATTGCTTTCGGATCAATGCAGTAGTCATGTTGGTGCGGCGACTCAAACTCGCCGCCTCGCGAGAGCGTCTTTGAGGCCGTCGATCGCGGGAAAAAAGGCAGCTAAAAAGACTGGTCCGATTGGACCTTCTTGCACTGGCCCTCCATGCGAAGGGTGTGCCGCCGATATGCGAAGTACTTGCCGGTCACACGGTCAATTTCGACTGACGTCTCCACGGATGCCACATCGTTATACCCTTGTTCGACATAGGAGATTGTCGCGTCGGCAATGGACACGTTAACGGCACTCTTCCAGCCGTGAATCCATTCTGAATAGACCCGGATGGTCTCCGCATCGGTATTGATCTCGATCAGTGCGAAGCGTGTCTTTCCGTCAGATCCTTCGGTGCAATCTAGTTTGAACGTATCGGCCATTGCGGTCGAGGTCATTCCAAGCAGTAGCAGAAGTGCGGCTGGACAATTCATGAGTAAATTCCTATTTCGCCGGGGAAGCCTTATAGGCAAATTTCTGGCCGCTGACGGATGCATCATACATGAGGCCGCCTTTAGCAATGGTAAAAACGGCCACGCCCTCCTGATACTCGCCTGCGGTGGTTGCGTCCTTCTTGCCGCCGCTCGCGCCCGCGGTCGAACCCCCGGTGCCGGCGCTCGCCGAGGCGCCTGCGGTAATGACGACGGCGCTCTCATTTCCGCTGAAGCTGAAGTTGCCGGACGTGAATTCATCGAATGCGCGCTGATCCTGAAAGAAAATGATCTCGCTGTACGTCTGCCCGCCCGCCTGAAATCCGACGCTCAACTGAGTCATCGAAGTGTTGCCGACGTACTTGCCCTGTCGATAGACGTGCCCTTTGCCGTGAGCTGCGCCAACGAAGCAAGAAATAGGTTCGCCCACCAGATCTTTCTCATAACGTTGCTCCCAATAAATGTCCGCGTCACGCGGGAACAAATTCTGTTGACGGCGCGGGCGAGGAGTTATCGGGAGATATACCTAGCCCTCTTGGTAGTCTTCGGCTCTGACAGATAGAGACGGGCCCGTTGGGGAAATCTGAAGTGCTGACATCCCTGGGAGTCGACGTAATGCCAGACATCTTCGCGCGCTTACCTGATCGCGGCGCCGCCTCATTGATTCACGCTGGAGGTCGACGCACTCCCGGGCGCACCGGATCTCCCGACGCGTCGGCAGTGGCGAACCCGATTTTCCGGGCATCGCTCGGCGTATCGAAATGGAAGGCGGCTTCATTAAACGAAGGTGCAAGATTCCATTCGTAATCGGAACTGTATTGAGGCCGCGCCTCGTCGGTTAATGTGGAGATCACGAGTTCTCTCGGCAGGGCCCACATCGATTGCGCCCTTGATTTCGGCAACGTTGGATTCAGGTCCGCCCCAATAAAAGAGATCTACGGGCGGCATCTCGATCCCGAATTTCTCGTTGAGATCGTCCGCAAGCCTTCCGATGGTCGGAGGTGCAGGCACCGTCGCGTAGTAATTCACCCGTTGAGCGTAGAGCGTCAGAGTTTTTCCATCGTAGAAAAACAGTTGATGTTTCTGTGCGTTCGTGATTTCGACGCGCAAACGGTCGGGCATCCTCGAAAGTAAGTTGACGTGCGTGTCGAACTGAATGAGTTCACCGTCATCTAGAATGTCATCCTTGGTAGTCACGGGCGTCAGCTGGAATGACTTCAGCGTGCGCAAGTAGCCGCCCATGGCATTTAGAGCGGCCATGGCTCTTCGAGCAATACGGGTCGACAGCAATCAGAAATTGCGCCCGGCGCTCGCCTTACCGGTCGGGTTCATGCGCATGACGGGCGCGCGCCGGGCAAGCGAGATGCGAAAGCCCGGGCGCTGGCGATTGCAAAGCGGGACTATCTGCGCACCACATTGTGGTTGTCGGTTTCACTCAAGCGGTGCATTGTCGTCGGCCGGTTACAGCACAAAGAACAACCAACTCATTCGTGTACGACGATCTGATTCAGGGGGTATAAGGAGGCAATATAGGACGCAGATCGCGCCCCTTTCTTTTGATGCGAGAAAGTTACGACCCATGTGCTTTCTTTGGTCCTTAAAAAAATTCTTCACGCACATGTGGCGGCGAGGGAATATTCGCGATGCAGCCCGCCGGGGATCGACTATGCGTTGATCGCGTGTGACTTTGCGCGGCGGCGCCGCCGCCACGATGAACAAGTCACAAATGTGCGATCAGGATCAGCGTCGGCGCGCGCCGCAGAACGCACTCCAGGCACTGGCGGCAGTTCTCAGGATCCAGGGCGGCGAGGCTTTCATCCAGCACCACTATTTCGGCTTTCTGCAGCAGAGCGCGTGCCAGGAAAATTCTACTGCGCTCGCCCTGGGAAAGCCGCCAACCGGTATCGCCTACGAACTGATTGAGGCCGGCCGGCATTCGATCGATCAGATCCGTGAGCCCGAGCTCGCGGCAAACCTCGGCCGCCTCTGCAACATCCTGCGCGGTGTGCGGATACGCACGCGCCATCAGCAGATTGAAAATCAGCGGAGCTGCGACGATGTGGTTCTCGTGGTATTGCGGCGCCAAGGCGATGCGCTTGCGCCAAGCCTCATCTCCCAGCGTCGCCCGATCGAGACCTCCGGCCAAGACAAAGCCGCTCGTCGCTGCGCGCGATCCGGCGAGGACCGCCGCGAGCGTCGACTTACCGCTGCCCGAATTGCCTTCGAGCAAAATCTGATCGCCGCGGTGGATCGACAATGTACAGCCGCCGAGCACGGGTTCGAGGCGGGTCGGGTGCGCGAAGCCCAAGGACTGGGCGTGCAGCACGGGAATGCCTTTCGGTGTCGTGTCGCTGTCGAGACCCGCGCAGTCCCGCCGCACTTGGCGCGCGGCCGCGAACAATGGTGCCGCGATTTGCCACGCGATCCAGCTTGCGGCAGCGTCGAGAAATCCATAGCTCAACTGTTGCAGGGCTGCCGCGGCGAACAAGATCGCGCCGAAACTCACGGCCAGTTGGGTCAAGCTCGCAGTGCCGTTCAAAAAGGCCGGCGCCAGTGCGAGTATTCCCGCAATGACGTAGGCGCGCGGCAGGCCCGCAGTGATGCGCGCGGCGCCGGCATCGAGCCGGCGGGAAGCTTGCAGGTACCGATCGAGATCGGCATCTTCAGCGTCGTGCCAATCTGCGGGTGCCTGCTGTGCAACACGAGTGCGGTGGGCCGTCATGTTTTCAACCAGCCGGTTGGTCAACGTTATCCGCTGCACGGTCCAGTCGGCGCGCTGGCGCGCGTTGTGCGCGATCAGGCCCAAGGACAGCGCGACCCAAACGATCAGAATCGCCGCCTCCGGCAAGAATGCGACTCCCCAGTAAAATAGCGTCGGCGCGATCAGTAGCTCGAGCAGTGCGAGCACCGTCGCGATGCCGCCGCTCGCGCCAAGGTCGCCGATGGCCTCCGTCTCCAGGACATCGCTCAAGATTTCGCCCGCGCCTTTACCACGAATCAGATCCGGATCCGTCGCCATCGCACCCGCCAGCAGACGTTGCTTGAGCAATCCTCCGAATCCGAGCGCCAACGCGCCCTGCAACCAGGTGGAGGCCGCGTGCAGCGGCACCGTACTGCCGAGCGCGAGAGCCCACGCCGCCAGCCAGCCTGCGTCGAGCCGGCCAGTGAGCGCACCCAAACCGACGCAGGCCCAACTGCCGAGCAGCAGCAGGGTCTCCGAGAGATGCACCGTGAGCAGCATGAACGCGCGCCAAGGCAGTCCGGCCGCTCGAAGCTCCCCGAGAAAGCTGTCGTAGGTCGACTCGACGGCAACGGCGCCGTCGCTGCGGTCGGCGGCGGGCGGTCTCAACCCATCGAGATACGGCGCAAGCACCGCGCTCATCGCTGGATCGTCCCTTCGGCTTGCGCTGCAACGCCGCGCTCCCTGATCTTTCCGGTCTGCAGCCGCAGCCGGCGCCATGCCGCATTTGCCCACAAATCGCGGCCGACCGCGCGTTCCTCGTCGAGCAGTGCGCGATAGCGCGATTTCGGCTGCGCATGCAGCGTCCGCGGCGCTCCCTGTTCGAGGATCCGACCCTGCTCGATGACCAACACCCGATCGAAATCCAGCGTGTCGGAGACATCGTGTGTGACGCAAAGCATGGTAGCCCCGTTGAAGTGCGCGCGCAGCGACGACAGCATGCGACGGCGCTCTTCGCGCCCGAGTCCGCGGGCGGGTTCGTCGAGAATGGCGAGGCGAACGCCGGCGCGCCCGAGCGCGCGCCCGATGCGAACGCGTTGCCCCTCGCCGCCGGAGACCAGTGTCCCGCCCTCGCCAATCGGCGTCTGCAGGCCTTCCGGCGCAAGCTCCAGTATGCGGCCGAGATCCGCTGCCTCCAGGGTAGCCCCGAAGCGCCCGACACCATGGCCGCCATTGCCGTAGCGCAGATTATCGTAGAGCGTGGATCGAAACAGATGAACCTGTGGATCGATCCAAGCGATTTCGCTGCGCAGCTGCGCGAGCCGCGAGGTGTCGAGGGGTGCATCGTCCACGCAAATCCTACCGCTCGCGGGCTGAAACCACCCCATGAGACATCCAACGAGCGAAGATTTGCCCGCGCCCGACACACCCACGATGCCGATGTGCTCGCCGGGCCGCACGTGCAGCGTGACGCGGTCGAGCACCGCATGTCCTCCCACGACGACGGACGCTTCTTCAATGTCGATCTTGACCCCGCCGGGCCTTGCCGCGGCTGCGCGCTCTCCTGCGGACTCCTCCGGCGATTCGATCAACTCGAGGAATCGCAGCAGCGTATTGCGTATAGCCGGGAGGCTGCGGGCGACGGCCGCCGCTTCACGACCGAGCAGCAGAATCGAGATCGCCCAATAAATCAGGAGCAACAGGCCGGCGGGATTCTGCGCGATCATGCTCTGCCGGTATACCAAGGCCACGATGCACGCCAAGGTCGCCGCCATCTGCACTGCATCGACCCGCACAAACAACGCTTGCTGGCTCAAGCCTGCTGCCGCCCAACGCTCGAGTTGTCCGGCCTGCACCGATCGCATCGTACGCTGCGCGCAATGTGCCTGAATGGCGCGCGAGCCCAGCAGGGAATCAAGGTAAAGCGAACCCAGCGAGGCGCTGAGTTCGCGATGACGCAAGTCGCGTTCCGCCATGGCGGGCATGAACAGGGAGGGGACGCCGCACGCCGCGATGACTGCGAGACCCGCAAGCAGCGCCGAGCCGGGGTATACGCAGATGATCGCCGTGCCCGTGATCACGATGCTGACGATGAGATACAGGCAGTGTCCCGCAATCTCAGGCAGCTGCCGCAACAGCTGCAGCGAATGGGCGCGAAACGCCATGTCCGAGATCAGCCGGGATTGGAAGTAGCGGTCGCTCAATCGCGGCACCTTGAGCAAGAAACGCGTTCGCAAGCGCATCTCGATCTGGCGGCCCAGTCTGAACGAGCCGATCGCGGCCGACCAGTCGAGCGCCAAGATCGCCCCGAGAAACAGCACGAGCGCGACGATCGCACCCAAGCGCTCCGCGGTCGATTGCAAATGCCGGCCCATGTCGAACAGCCCACGGAACAGCATCGCTTCGATGACCGTGCCCAGGGCGACTGCGCAGAGCGCGACCGTCGTGGCTGCCGGCAGGCGCCAACCGCTATCGCGCAATGTGGCCCACACCGGCTCCCACGCGCGCGGCGCTGGTTCGCTGCGCGCCCGCGCGAGCGACGTCGGCAGCGATTCGTCCGGCACGTCCGACACGGCGCCGGCCGCCGACAGCAGCACCGCGCCTCGCAGCATCACCTGCTCCGGGTCCCGCGGCATTCGGCGGATGGCCCAGAACTGCGGCGGAATCTCATCGGGATGCGCGGCGCACTGCGCGAGAAACTCCCGAGCGTTGGCTCCGGGGCGCAGCCGACCGGCATCGCGCAATGCTCCGCCCAGCCGAAGCGCCGCGTCCTGATGCGCGCGGTCAGACCATACCTGCGGCGGCAATTGGAGTGCGCGCATGCGCTGCTCGAGCCCCGCCGTAAACACCGCCGATGCGCACCATTTCTCGCATGCGCTGGCCGGCACCGGCTGTTCATGAATATAGAGCGACTCGAGAAACCGGCGGCGCGGTAACCACAATCGCCCGGCGCCCGGATCCATGACCTGCAACCACGGCCCGTGAATCCGCCACAGCACGACGAGGTGATTGCCGCCGTCGGGCAATTGGACCACGACGATCGCGGGCAAACACGCCGAGCTTTTCAATAGCAGCAGATCCACCGGCAGCATCGACTGCACGGCGCCTAGGCCCAGTTGTTGCGCGATGACCTCGATGGTGTCGATCGAGGTCCCGTCGACGTCGGTCTGGCAGGCTTCGCGCAGCCGGCCGTAGGAAAGGTAGCGATTGAATCCGCCGAACATGGCCTTCAGCGCCGCTGGTCCGCAATCCATGGCGGAGGTCTGAATCACCTCGGGAATGAAGTAGCGACGCGTCATAGCGGGCGCGTTAGCCATTGGCCGGCGGTGCGCAGGATCAGATTCAGCGGCGACAGACGCTCTACCGCCACTTCGAGCGTACCCGGCATCCCATGCTCGAGCGAGCCGCGAAAACTCGATCGCGACAGCAGCGCCAATTCGACCCGCACCTTGCCGTCGCGCACCTCCCGGCCCACCTCGGCCACGGTGGCGGACACGGTACCGAATTCCGCCCACGGAAAGCCGTCCAAGCGCAAGGTTGCGCGCTGGCCCGCGCGGATGCGGCCAAAGGCCGCTTGCGCCGGATAGTGCGCCACGACCAGGAGGCGCCCGGCGGGGACGATCGATCCGAGCCGATCGGTGGCGGCGACCACGGCGCCGACTCGCAGGTTGACGGCCTCGCCGATCAACCCGTCGACCGGCGCGCGGATGCGCCGGCGCTCGATCTCATAATTCAATCGCGCGGTCTCTGCCTGCAGCGTGTCGCGCTGCGCCTCGAGCGTGGCGATCTCGCCTTGCAGACGGCCGATGCGCACCTCGCGTTCGCGATTGCGAGCCGCTTGATCCTGCGGAATACGGTTGGCCGCCATCTCCAGCGCGCTCGCCGCAGCGCGCAGCTGGCTCGCATCGCTCTCAGCCTTCTCGAGGTCATGAGCCGATACATAGTTCTCTGCGCGCAGTGCGCGAATGCGTGCGAGATTCTTCTCAGCATAGTCTGCCGGAACTTGCGCTTCGTGTATTCGGCTCTCGGCCTCCTGGGCTCTGAGGCGCGCCGCCCGATCCTCTTCACTGCGCATGCTGCGTTCGGCATCGATCTGCGCGTTGAGCTGGGCGATTTGCGGCGCGAGCCCTTGCGCCTGTACCTGCACCTCGTGCAGCTGCAGCTCCTCCGCCTCGGCATCGATTTCGATCAGCAAGTCTCCGCGCCGCACAGGCCGCCCGGTGTGCAAGCTAGTCGCGACGATGCGACCTGCGAACGGCGAATCGATCGGATAGGTCGCACCGTCGAGTTCCACCCGCGCATCGGTGGACACTTCATACAGCGAGACCTGCGCGAACAACGCCCAGAAAATCCAGGCGGCAAGCGCGAGCCCCGACGCGATCGATATCCACCAGGTGCTGTTGCTGTGGTCGGCGCGGAGCCGCTGGAATGTGCAGGCGAAATCGGGCATCTCAGTGGTCGATCTCTAGTGCCGAACTGACCCCAGGTGGAAGGTACCCGGCTCTCGCCGGGTACCGCCGGCCGGTCTAGTGCTTCGTCTGTGTGGGGCCGCCCGGCACTAGAACCCAACCGACCTTCACATTGGTTTTGACGTTCATGGTATTTCCTTTAAATTTGGTTGTTTACTCGCGGCTCCCGGCGTCCGCCGCAGCCGCCTGCATGGAGTAGATCGGAAACACCGCGACAAAAGTGACGGGAAGAGTTAGGCGGTGATCACCGGCGGCAGCACATTACGCCGTTTCGCTATCGACTATGGACAGCAGTGCCTCGACGGGCGTATATGCGGGCGAAGGGAGGCATCTGCGCAGACATGGGCGTCGATGAATTGTCAGCTTCGGGCGTGTCGCTGAAGGATTTGAGCGCGCCGGAATTCTCGCGCCTTTCGGCGCTCTGGGACGAATCGATCGAGATGGCGCCCGGCGAGCGGGATGCGTGGCTCACCGCGCTCGAGGTGAGCGAGCCGCGACTCGCGGCGGTGCTGCGCGAGATGTTCGCGCTTCAGAGCGGCGATCAGGGGCGGCGATTTCTCGAGACGCGTGATCTGATCGCCAGTCACGTGGCCTCGCTGCTCGAGGCGGATCCGGGGCTCGTCGGCAAGCAGTTCGGCCCCTACCGCGTGCTCGCGCTGCTCGGGCACGGCGGCATGGGCAGCGTGTGGCTCGCCGAGCGCGCCGACGGCTTGTTCACGCGCCAGGTGGCCTTGAAGCTCATCCATCCGGCGCTCAAGAGTCGAGTGACGAGCGAGCGCTTTGCGCGCGAGCGCGAGATTCTCGCGAGCTTGAATCATGCCCACATTGCGCGGTTGCTGGACGCGGGGTTTGCCGAGGACGGTCAATCCTATCTCGCGCTCGATTATGTGGCTGGTACGCCGCTGACGACTTACTGCGACGAGCGCTGCTTGACGATTCGCCAGCGCCTGGAGCTGTTTCGGCAAGTCTTGAGCGCGGTGCAGTACGCGCATGCGCATCTGGTGATTCACCGTGATTTGAAACCGGCGAACATATTAGTGACCGCAGAGGGGCAAGTTCAGCTGCTCGATTTTGGCATCGCGAAGCTCCTCTCGGAAGGAGAGGCGAAGGAGACGGAGCTGACGCAAATGGGTGGTCGCGCCTTGACGCCCGACTACGCTGCGCCCGAGCAGATCGCCGGTGCGCCGATCACGACGGCGGCCGATGTCTACGCGCTCGGGGTGATGCTCTATGAGCTTCTGACCGGCGAGCGGCCCTACAAGCTCAAGCGCAATTCACGCGGTGCGCTCGAGGAGGCGATACTCAAGGCAGATCCTGTGGCGCCGAGCCGCGCCGCGTTGAGCGAAGCGATCGCGGCGGCGCGCGCGACGACGGCGAAGAAGCTATCGAGCAGCTTGCGGGGCGATCTTGACACGATTGCCATCAAGGCGTTGAAAAAATCCCCGGCCGAACGCTATGCGACGGCGAACGCGTTCGGCGAGGATATCGAGCGCTATCTGCGCGGCGACGTGGTGCTCGCTCAACCGGACAGCGTTGCCTACCGCGCGCTCAAGTTTGCGCGCCGATATCGGGTCGCTCTTGCGGCGGCCGGCGTTCTGATACTGACGCTTGCCGGCGGCCTTGCAGCGACGACCTACGAAGCGCGGGTCGCCTCGAAACAGCGCGACTCGGCACTGCAAGCGCAGTTGCGGTCGCTGACGCAAACGGCGGCGGCGCGGCTGAAAAATGACGACGTACCAGGCGCCATGGGAATCATTCTCGAGGTGGTGGCGCACAGTGATGCGAAGCGCGCACTCAGTCCTGAGGCGCTCAGCGTATTCCAGGAGGCGCGCGCGCAAGACGCTCTTGTCATGGTGCTCGGCGGGCACACGGACGAGGTGCTATCGGCTGCATTTTCGCCCGACGGAAAGCGCCTGATCACGGCTTCCTTCGATGGGACTGCGCGCGTCTGGGACAGGGACTCCGGCCGCCAGACGCTGGCGCTCGTAGGTCACACCGATCGGCTGCAGGATGCAGAGTATTCACCCGACGGAGAACGAGTGATTACGGCTTCGTGGGACAAAACGGCGCGAGTCTGGGACGCAAAGACGGGTCGGCAGATCCTGCTGCTGCGTGGACATACCGCTGTGGTGCGATCTGCGGCGTTTTCGCCCGATGGCCGGCGCATCGTCACTGCGTCCTATGACAAGACAGCACGCATCTGGGACGCGCCGACCGGTCGACAGATTCTGGTGATCAGCGGCCACACGGACCTGGTGACCGCGGCCGCATTCTCGCCGGACGGCCGGCGCATCCTCACAGGGTCCAGCGACAAGACCGCCCGCCTATGGGACGCTGCCACGGGCCGGGAGATCGCGAGAATGAGCGGTCATGCCGACCGGGTAATCCATGCCGCGTTCTCTCCCAACGGCAAGCAGGTCGTCACAGCCTCGGACGATAAGACCGCCCGCATCTGGGATCTTTCGTCGGCTCGGGAACTCCTGGTGCTGAGGCACCCGCAACTGGTGAGTCGCGCCGAATTCTCACCCGACGGATTGCGTGTCGTCACCGCATGCGCCGACGGCGGCGCACACCTCTGGGACGCCGCGACGGGCAAGGAACTCATGGTCATCAATGGCCACCGGGTGGCGGTGAACAGCGCCGTCTTTTCGTCCGATGGCCAGCAGGTTTTGACGGCAGCGGACGACAACACGGCGCGCATTTGGAACGTCGCACCCGGGCCGCCCGCAGTGGTTTTGAGCGGGCACCAAAGTGCGGTGGAAAGCGCGCAGTTCTCAACCGATGGTCGCCGGCTCATCACCGCATCGGACGACAAGACCGCTCGTATCTGGGACGCCACAACGGGGCGCGAGGTCCTGGCTCTGGTGGGCCATGAGCAAGGTGTGTGGAGCGCTTCATTCTCGAGCGACGGTGAGCGCGTCGTGACGGCCTCGACCGATGGGACCGGCCGAATCTGGGATGCCGCGAGTAGCAGGCAAACGACATTGCTCGCGGGGCACGAAAATGCTGTCGAGAGCGCGCAGTTCTCGCGAGACGGCCGACTTGCCGTCACGGCGTCGGCAGACAAAACCGCGCGCACTTGGGATGTCGTGTCGGGACGGCAGCTCATCGTGCTTCGCGGTCACAACGATCGGGTCAGCGGCGTCGCATTTTCACCGGATGGCCGGCGCGTGGCGACCGCATCCCTCGATAAGACGGTGCGAATTTGGGACGCCGCGTCGGGTCGGCAGGTGCTCATGATTGACGGTCATTCGGAACCCGTATTCACGGCGGCTTACTCGCCCGACGGTCGGCGGCTGGTCACCGCGTCGCTCGATAGGACCGCCCGGGTATGGGACGCCAGCACGGGCAACCAGCTCACGATGTTGAGCGGTCATTCCCAATTGGTGGCCACCGCAATGTTTTCCCCCGACGGGACGCGCGTGCTGACCGCCTCGCCCGACAAGACTGCCCGAATCTGGGACGCCGATACCGGGCAGCAGCTCATGGTGTTTCCGCACCCCGATTCGGTCAATGCGGCTGCCTACGCGCCCGATGGGGCTCGCGTCGTGACGGCGTCCGACGACGCCTTAGTGCGAATTTGGGACGCGCGCGTTCCTGCACTCGACTCACAGATTGAATGGGCATCTGCGGCCATGATCGAAGTGTTGTCCCCGGTCGAGCGCTTTCGCCTTGGGCTGCCGAATTCCGACGAGGTGCGCTCATGGCCGGCCGACCGGTCGAAATGCGATCAGTCCGCCGCTGCCGTCTATGACCCGGATCGCTTGGCCGCAGGGATCCCCGCCGATCGGTTGGTCGTCGACGTCGTGATGGCGGCCTGCGGCAATGAACTCGAGCGCCGTGCCAACGACGGCCGATTGCTCTATCAGCATGCCCGCGCACAAGTGGCGGCGGGGCATTTTCGTGAGGCCCGGTTGGAACTCGAGACGGCCATTCTACGTGGCTATCGCAGCGCGCGCATCGATCTGGCCGGACTGCTAGCGCAACCGTCCGCCGGCATGCTCGACCTGCCGAAGGCAATCTCGCTTTACGAGCGGGCTTGGAACGATGGCGTGGCCATTGCGGCGTTTGAGCTTGGCAAGCTCTACGAACACGGCGTGAGCCGGCCCGGCGAGAATCAGGAGTATGTGATGGCTCCCGACCACGCGCAAGCTTGGTCCTGGTACCAGAAGGCTACGGCCGCCGGCGACCCGAATGCGTTGGCTCGCTTCGCCGACCGAGATGACGCTGCTGCGTCCTCCGAAGCGGATGGTGCGAAGAAGAGCGCCATGCGGCTCGAAGCCTTCAAGTATTACGCCAGTGCGACGGAACGTGCTCGAATCGAAGATTGGCCGGACGAGGCCTGGAGGAATTGGCGCTATCGGCGGGCGACGCTGGCGCGGCTGATGGCGGGCGAGGGAATGATGCGTGAGATCGCGGACGCGTATCGCGATGTCCGTAGACAATACGCCACGCCGCCCACGACATGGCAGCGGCTGACTTCATTCCTCGGGATGCGCTATTGATCGTCACTCGACCGGAACGCGCCCTCGGAATGGAATATGCCCTTCAGCTGATGCAAGAGCAACGTGCGCGCCTTCTCCCAGTCGCGTTTAACCGTGCGTGCTGACGTGCCGCGCTGCGCGGCAATCTCATCGAACGTGTAGCCGCAGAAATACTTGAGATCGACGAGCTCCGCCAGTTTTGCATCGCGAACGGCAAGCTCGTCGAGCGCCTCCGATAGTCGCGACAGGTCCGTTTCGTCCTTGTCCAATTCAGGGACCTCGGTCGGGAGCTGAGTGATGTGGAAGTCTCCGCCCCGTTTCAGAGCACGCCGTTCGCGCACGAAGTCGATGATCAGGCCTCGCATGACGCGCGCCGCGTATCCGATGAATCGTTCGCGGTCGGGGAAGACGGCATCTCGCCCGCGCATTCCGAGATATGCCTCATGCAGCAGAGTGGTTGGGCTGACCGGCACACCGGCGTTGCGCCGCAATTGACGCTCCGCCAACTGCCTCAGCTCGCCATACAGCGAGGCAAACAGCCGGCTATGTGTAACGGACTCAGTCGCGTCCGGATGCTGTTCCGATGACACCAGTAGCTCCGATTCCATCCTGCCACCAGGCGGATTCAGGGTATCGAATCGACGATCGGTTCGCAACCGCACGCGCATGTGTCACCCCTCGTCCCCGAAATGCGATCTAGTGAATGGATAAACCAATTCCTGGCTGATAAGCCGCTGAGGAGGCCACATGTCTCGAAGTGTATTGCTCTTGTCTGCTGCGCTCCTGGCCGCGACGCCGAGCTTCGCGCCCGCCGGTGAGATTGCGCCTCGCAAACCCGAAACCGCGGCCGGTACGGTCGTGCTCACGGGTCTCGATTTATCGACGTCCGCCGGCATCGCGGAAGCCCGCAAGCGTGTGGCCATCATGTCCCAGCGCTTGTGTGACAAGTTCCGAGACGATCGCAAAGTCGCGGATTGGGCGACCTATGTAGACTGCGTTCACGACACGCTGGCGCGCGCGCTCGAACAAATCCAGACGCCAACGTCAAACCTTGCAAGGAATTGAAATCTGCGCGACAGTCCATCGGCTCGTGAACTAGCGGCATAACCTTGATGTGCCGCTGCTGCCCGCGCGCCGCCTCAATCACCGAAGGACCAACTCACCTTCATGCGTCCCCAATAGGAAACGGCCTTGGTACCGTTGCGGCGCGGCGGAAAATGCGCGGCTTCCGTCACGCAGATCGATGACGCCTGGTCAAGAATCTCCGAGCCGCTCGAGGCGTCGATAACGGCCTTGCGCGCGGATCCGTCCTGTCCAACGAGCACCAGCAACACCGTGGTGCCGGTATCGCCATGGCGGCGCGCCTCGGCGGGATAAGGGCAAGCGTCGTCGAACGACGGGTTGCTCGGCAACGGCTTGATCGCGGGCACGACTTTGCCGATTGGGGGTACGTAATTCACATCTTCGGTCTCGACGGTGGCGACAGCCGCTGGCGCCGGCAGCTTGGCTAGACGTTCCCGAGCCTGCGCGGCCACAGAACTCGAGGGATCCAATTTCAGCGATTTCCGAAATTGATCCCGAGCATCCGCATTGCGCTGCAGGGCCGCATAGGCTTCGCCGAGGTAATAGTGCGCCAACACATTGTCGGGATCGGCCTTGAGACCGGTCTCAAACTTCGCCGCGGCCTCGGCGGCTTTGCCGGATTGCAGCAGGTCATATCCGTCGGCGAACGAGGTCTGAGACGGCTCGGCCGGGGAAGAGGCTGACCAAACCATCAACTGACACAAGATTAGCGTGGTCGAAATAGCGTGTCGTCTCATATGGAGTCCTCGGTTTCACGATTAACTGCTGCGCAAGACCTCAGAGGGCGCGGACCAGGCGAACACCCACGTCGTTCGACGTTGCGTTCGAAGTCCGCGGCATCTCGGTGCGAGCGGAAAATCGCGTCGCCCCGCTGCCGAGCGCCGTTGCAAATCCGGCTCCGCGCACCGCCGCAGATGCGTTGTCGCAGATGCTCCATGCGTCCGCTTCATCGCTGAGGTGAGGGGCCATGGTTGGAAGGCAGCTCAAGGTCCATTGCCGTACATTGCCCATCATATCCTCCAGATTCCAGGCATTGCCGGCAAAACTGCCGACCGGAGCCGTATAGGTATATCCGTCCGTACAAGAAGCGCGCGCCGCGGAATGCTGCGCGCGATTGAACGCGAGATCGCCGAAGTCGCCATAGCGGCACGCGTTCTCCTCGGTATCGCCCCAGGGGTAGGCCGTACGAGCGCCGGCTCGCGCCGCGTATTCCCATTCCGCTTCGGTCGGCAAGCGATAGACCGGCTTGCCGACCGTGCGATTGATCCAGTCCGCATAGGCGACCGCGTCGTCGGCACTCACGCACACCGCGGGATGATCGTCGGTCTGGGGAAATCCCGGATCCTTGAAACTGAGGCCGGTTCGATGGGGCGAATCCGCGTCGACGCAACGCGCCGAGGCGGTCCGGCCGGATTGTTCAAGAAAGCTGCGGAACTGGCGGCGTGTCACCGGGAACCGGCTCATCGCGAACGGACGCGCGGGTTAAGATTCTGCAGTTCCTTTGCCGAACGACGAGAAACAACGCCGTTATCCGCGATGACTAGCAGGATTGGGACGTGAATGGTACTTACCAACTGATGATACTCAGGGTTGGGCGGCGTAAGAACATCAAACGTACCTATTCGGGTCTTCAGCCTCGCTTCGGTTACGAGTTCGATGAATTCTGGACTCCGATGCGTGTGCCGGAGCCGTGCCTGAGCCAGCACGTCTCGCCTATCTAAACGGAGAAGTCGGCGGTGCTGCTCGACTGCATCACTCTCGTGCACCTCCCGTTGGCGCTGAGGACTCAAAAAAGTGGGGTCGGCCAAGATGATGCCGCGAATGGCCGTGGCGCGCTGACTCGTGACCATGGCCGCAGTCATACCTCCCATCGAATGGCCCAGCAGAACCGGAGCGGCAAGTCCGAGCCCTTGGATGAGTCCAACAACATCGCTTGCGTAATCCTCGTATCGATACCCATCGAGCGGCGCACTCGAATTCCCGTGCCCTCTGGCGTCGGGCATCACCACATCGTATTCACCTTCGAGCGCGCGCGCCAAAGGACTCCAGCAGGCACCGTTGCCGGTCAGTCCATGGAGCAGAACCAATGGAGGTTTGGACCCCCCAGTTCTCAAGTAATGGATGTCGATGCCGTTTACTTCCCAGATTCCGGTCATCCAGTCTGGCATTGAAATCGATTTGCACTCCGTTTGTTCTCGCCGGTGATATCCAACCTTCCAGTCCTCCCGCTTTGTAGCTACAGACCTGCTGCGTCTCATCGTCAGACGTCCAGACGGCGTTCGCTCATCCACTTGACGATCGCGGGATCACGGTGCGAAAAGAACGAGCTGGTACCTGTATCCAGTGCAGCGATTCGAGACATGTCCGCTTCCGACAACTCGAAGTCGAAGATGTCGAGGTTTTCCAGCATCCGCTCCTTGCGCACCGACTTGGCGAGAGCCACGATCTCGCGCTGCACCAGCCAACGCAGAACGACCTGGCCCACCGACTTGCGATGCAAGCGGGCCAGGTCCACGAGAACGTCGTTCTGAAATAGGTTGTTGCGCCCTTCGGCGAACGGCGCCCAGGCTTCGGCCTGCACACCGATCTCGCGCATGAACGCCGCGGACTCGGTCTGCTGCTGGAACGGATTGACCTCCACCTGGTTCACTGCGGGGGCCACCTCGTTGAAGGCTTTGATGTCCATCACGCGGTCCGGTTGAAAATTGCTGACGCCGATGGCGCGTAGTTTTCCGGCGCGAAAAGCCTCTTGCATGGCGCGCCAGGAACCGTGGACGTCGCCGAAGGGCTGATGGATCAGGTAAAGGTCGACGTAGTCGAGCTGCAGCCGGCGCAACGACTTGTCGATGGCAAGCTTAGTGCGCTCGTAACCCGTGTCCTGCACCCAAAGTTTCGTGGTCACGAAGAGCTGCTCGCGCGGCAGCCTGCTGTTCCTGACGCCCCGGCCGACGGCCTCCTCGTTGAGGTAGGACGCCGCGGTGTCGATGAGGCGGTATCCGGCCTCAATGGCGTCGACGACGCAGCGCTCGCACTCCTTCGCGTCCGGAATTTGGAAGACTCCATAGCCGACGATCGGCATGTGAACGCCGTTGTTCAGGGTCACTTCCTTCATTGGTAACTCCATTTGCGTGGATTCGGGAATCGCTTCGATTCGAAAGCAGCCCGGCCCGATTCAAACTGAGCGGCGTCGAGCGCCGAGACTTCCAGGTTGCTGCAGCGCTTGCGTGGCAGTCTAGGGCGTCGATCGAATTTCGACAATCGAGCTAGAATTGAGCGCGCTGTTGAGGAAATTGCATCTATGCCGCGAGCGGTGCTGTCGGAATTGACCGCCTTCGTCGCGATCGCGGATCAGCGCAGTTTACGCGCGGCCGCGCGCACTCGATAAATATCTCTTGATGCGAACAGGTTGCCGGATGCTAGTATCGAGCTGCTTATGCCCCTGGGAGTCCATCCATGCGAAACATACTGGATCTAGACCGCTACCCGATCGATCGCCCGGACTCGCCCGAGATTTCCGCGCTCGTCGAACGCTGCCAGGCCGATTTGGCGGGGCGGGGCATGTTCAACTTGGAGGGCTTCGTGCGCCGTGCGGCAATCGAGCGCGCCGCGGCGGAGATTCTGCCGCGCAGCGCGCGGGATGCCTACACGCATCAACGCAGCCACAACGTCTATTTCGAGAAACAGTTGCCCGGGTTGCCCGCGGACCATCCGGCGCTGCGCCAGTTTGAGACGATTCATCACACGCTCTGCGACGATCAACTGAACGGTACGATCGTGCACGCCATTTACGAATGGCCGCCGCTGGCCGCGTTCCTCGCCCGCGTGATGCGCAAGCCCGCGCTGTTTTGCATGAGCGACCCGCTGGCGCGCGTCAACGTCATGGAGTATCGCCCCGGGGAGACCCTGAACTGGCACTTCGACCGCTCGCAATTCACGACGACGCTGCTGATTCAAGCCGCGGAACAGGGCGGCGAATTCGAGTATCGCAGCGGCCTGCGCAGCGACGCGGACCCGAACTACGAGGGTGTTGGCCGCTTGCTGCGCGGCGAGGATCCGGACATTCGCGTGAATCCGCTCGCGGGCGGAACCTTGAACGTGTTCGCGGGAAAAAACACGCTGCATCGCGTTTCGGCGGTTCGCGGCAACCGCAATCGTCTGGTTGCCGTATTTTCCTACTACGAAAAGCCCGACGTAGTGTTCAGCCGCGAAGAGCGCATCGGGTTTTATGGCCGAGCCGCCTGAGCGGCCCACAAGAGCGGATCGGACCTGACTTCACATCGGAAATTCATCCACAGTAAACCGCACTAACTTGCGCGTTTCCGCAAACACTCCCGTCTTACGTGTATTCCAGACACTAGCTATCTGCCCGACTGCGGCGCCAGGAACCATCGCCTGCGGCGTTTGCGCGCCTGCCACCATCTGCCGTAGTTTCATATGCATTTCCCACGGCAAGGTGAGGCCTTGTTCCGCTGGCGCGGCGACCTGATCTCGGAGAAAGCGGCTGCGGTAATCGTTATTCGTGTTGAGCAATTGCTGGATTCGGCCTAAATCTGCCATGAGCTTTCTCCTTTCCAAGCACGCGTACACTAATCGCACGAGTCTAGTCCATTCTGGCCTGGCTTCCAGAAACTGAACTTCAACTACGACAGCGGCGCTGCACAATGACATAAATCAGGCGCTTGCTACTCCGCCTGCGCTGCACATCGATTGGAGAAATGGTGCCGCTTCCGATCGCAAAGTGATCAAACGCTTGTCGTGCCTTAGCGTACATAATAATCCCCGAATCTTGTCGCCGTCCCAAGAAAGGTATTGACGCGCGAGCGGGCGCGTCTATGCTCGGATGTCATCGAGCGCACAGTGTTGCCCGGTGTGGACAGCCTTGAGGAAAAATTAGAGGCATTAACCGATTATCTCGACGCGCGCAGTGATTCGGACTGCACTAGGAATTCTCGCAGATGAGCAGAACTCTCGAGGTCGCTGATCGTTGGTTTCAAGTAGAACCGTCGGGTGAAGGTATTTCCCTGATCTACGAGCCGGAAGTCGATGAGTTCATCCGCTGCAATATCTGGCATATACAGGGTCGCGATCGCGATTTGCTCATCGATACTGGGACGGGCGTACGTTCGTTGCGAACGGAAATTCCGCGACTTTCCGATCGACCGGTTGTGTGCTTAGCCACCCACTGTCATTTTGATCACTGGGGAGGTCTCCATGAATTTGATGAACGGATCGGTCACGCGCTCGAGGCGGAAGTCTACGCTGCGCCGACCGGTCAAACGACGGTCGCAGATAGGTACATAACTCAAGAGAGCTTCAAGCGCTTACCCCATGCCGGCTATGAACCGCTTCGGTATGCCGTCAGAGCCGCCCCGTTGACTCGCAACTTGCAGGACGGTGACGTGATCGATTTGGGAGATCGCGTATTTTCCGTGGTTCATCTGCCCGGCCATTCGCCGGGTCAAATTGGAATTTGGGAAGAGGCCACGGGCGCTCTTTTTACCGGTGACGCCATTTACGACGGCGAGCTGATCGACGGTGAATACGCTGGTGGTCTTGAAGAGTATGTGGAAACAATGCGTCGTCTGAGAGAAATTCCCGTCAACATCGTCCACGGCGGTCATTGTGCAAGCTTCGGCCGCGCCCGCATGATCGAGCTCATCGATGACTATATCGCGGGGAAGCGACTTTCAGCTTGCCCGAATGAGGCGGTGGCCCACGGGAAGGATCCATGAGGCGCCGGACCGTCAGGCCGCCGCGGAGGTTCATCGTAAGGTGGCCATTTCTGGAAGCGCGAACAGCCCCCATACGGACCGACAATCAGGCAGCGTGGGCCTGAGGCGATGAATCGTCGTGCTCAAGCCGGCTGCTGTTGCGTAATGCAGTGAATCCCGCCGCCGCCGCTGGCAAGGTGGGTAACGTCGATTTGCACAATTTCCCGGTCCGGAAAAGCCGCTTTAATTACTGCACGCGCTCGAGCATCCCCAGCAACGCCATAAGCAGGCATCACGATGCCTCCGTTGGCTATGTAGAAATTCACATACGATCGACAGAACATGCGGTGAGGCGTCTGGACCTCATACGCATCTTCCATCGAAATAATCTGCAATGCTCGGCCGCGCGCATCGACGGCTTCCTCGAGCGCACATCGATTATCTGCGGTCAGTTGTCGCGTGGCGCCTGAGGCTCGTGGATCGCTTTCGTAGATGACCACACCAGGTTTTGCAAAAGATATCAATCCATCGACATGACCGTCCGTGATGTCGACATGCAGTCCGTCGGGATCGCCCGGCAGCCAAATCACCTTGCTTGCGCCCAGCGCATCACACAGCTCGCGTTCCGCGGCCTGTTTGCTGATACCGGGATTGCGATTGGCATTCAGAACGACGGATTCCGTCGTGATGACCGTCCCTTCACCATCGGTATGTATTGCGCCGCCCTCTAAGCACAGACTCGATTGATACCCGGGGACGCCGGCAAACTTGAGCACACGGCCGGCGAGGCGCGCATTGTCGGCATACTCCGGCGACTTGCCGCCCCAGGCGTTGAAACGCCAAGCGGTCCCGGCACGCGTGCCGTCGCGGTGCGCGAGGAAGGTCGGTCCAGAGTCACGCATCCAGGGATCGTCGATCGGGAAGGGGATCACCTCGATGTTTGCACCGCACTCCTCACGTGCCCTTTCGGCGCAGTGCGGTTCCGCGACCATGCGCACGGGCTCAAAGCGTCGTATGGCCCGCGCGACGTCTGCGTAAGCTTTCTGCGCCGCGGCGAGACCGTCGACCCATTGGTCCTCGCGACTGGGCCATGCCATCCAACAGCATTCATGGCGCACCCACTCGGCAGGCATCCAATAGCCGGATGCCAATGGCGTTTCGAGCATCGATGACCCCAGGCGGGAGGACGCGAATTGAGACTGCTCATCAGAAGCAAGCATGAAAGCCACCTCGGTTGGGCCGCGAGATATCGACTCACGCAGGATAGTTGGCTGTCGCGCATGAAACAAAGGACGATATTTCACTAAATTGATGAGCGAATTTAGACGCCGGGCGGCGTCGCAGCCACCGCGTTGCCCTCAGCCTCGCGAATAAACCACTCGTAGACGCGCCGAACTTGGTCGTCATCGTAGGTGCGCAAGTCACAATAAATGCGGTAGGCCGGTTGAGGAAAGGTCGGCCCCGCCAGCAACACCAACGCGCCGGACCGCAAATAGGGATCAGATCCAACCACGCTCGCGAGTGCCACTCCATGTCCTGCCGCCGCTGCGTCGATCATCAGTGCATGGTCGGAGAAATTCGATCCGCCGACTGCGTCAATCTTGGGCCGACCGATCTGCTCGAACCACTCGCGCCAGGTGACTTGCCCCTCATCGTGTAACAACGGCCAGCCCACGATGCAGGCCGGGTCCGCCGATGAACCACCCATTTTGCTGACCAGGCTTGGTGCCGCGACCGGCACTCGCTTGTCCTCGATCAGGTGAGCATCAATCGTGCCATATGCGGCTACGCCGCCGGCATGCGTGATCAAAATATCGATCTCGTCGGTAGCGAAGTCGACCTTGCGTTCGCTGCTGTCGAGCCACAGGTCCACGTCCGGCAGATCGGCGTGAAATTGCGCGATACGCGGAAAGACGAATCCACGCGCGAACGCCGAGGTCGTATAAAGAATGACGCCGCTCGGCTTCTGATAGGGGGCAAGCCGCGCAACTCCGTCCTCCAAGCGGTGGAGGATTTCGCGCACCGTCCGCGCAAAGTCTTTGCCGGCATCGGTGAGCACGACGGATCGACCAACTCGGCGGAACAAGGGCTGACCGAGTTCCTCCTCCAACAGCTTGATCTGATGACTGACCGCCGAATGGGAAAGATGTAGCTCATTGGCTGCCAGCGCGAAGCTCGCGAGCCGCGCCGCAGCCTCGAATCCACGCAGCGTGCTCAGGCTTACTGGAGGTCTCGCCACGCTTCATTGATGAATTAATTTAGCCGAATTGTCAAGAATTCGTCGTTTGCGTACGCGTTGATCCGGTGTTCTGCTATCCGGACCACACGCGAGTCTTTGAAGGCGCGTTGGAGGTCGCGTATGCGCGGAAACCGTCGCTGCAGACGGACCGGCCCCAAATGGGGCCAACGATCTGAGTCAATCTAAGGAAATGGGGGACATCATGTCGTCGAGATTTACCAGATGGGGATGGCCGATTCGGGTACGTGTCCTTGCGATCGTCATCGGTGTCGTGTTCGGGCAAGGAGCCTTTTTTAAAGATGCCCTCGGGTCCGATGGCGAGACGGCGGCGAGCACCGGCGGTCTGGAAGAAATTGTGGTCACGGCAACGCGCCGCGCGGAGCGTCTGCAGGATATTGCCGTCAGCGCAACGGCATTTACGCAAGAAAAATTGGACGTCCAGGGTCTTCGCAATATCGATGATCTGACGCGCCTGACCCCGGGCGTGACCTTCCAGCGCGATGCCACCACCGCCTCGGGAAATTTCAACGACGAGGATTCGGACATCAATATCCGCGGTGTCGATTCGACCGCGGGCACCTCGACCGTCGGCATCTATATCGACGATACGCCGATACAAGGGCGTCACATCACTTTCACGTCCTTCAATGCATTTCCCGCCTTATTTGATCTCGAACGCGTCGAAGTTTTGCGCGGCCCACAGGGCACGCTCTTTGGCGCTGGGTCCGAAGGCGGCACGGTCCGCTTCATACAGCCTTCGCCCGATCTGCATGCCGACACGGTGTACCTGCGCTCGGAGCTCGCAACGACGCATAACGGCGCGGCAACGTACGAACTCGGAGGGGCCGTTGGCGGCCCGATCATCGATGACACGCTCGGCTTTCGCGTGAGCGCCTCGTTCCGAGAAGACGGCGGCTGGGTCAACCACGTCAACTACGTCACCAACGCGGTAACCGACGCCAATGCCAACGATCAGCAAACCCTAGTCGTGCGTGGGGCATTGAAGTGGGCACTGAACGATAAGCTGTCGGTAACCTCATCTGTCTATTATCAGCAGCTGACCCTGGGGGACACCTCGGCCTATTGGCCGTCGCTATCCGACCCCGGCGCATCGGAATTCGAGAACGGCAACGCGCAGCGAAACACCAGCGTCGACCCTTTCTATCTGGCAGCGATCAAGGTGGATTGGGACGCAGGGTTCGCGCAGCTGACGTCGAACACCTCGTATTTTTCGCGTGCCCAGCACTCGATCTCGGATTACACACAGTTTGATCGGGCGCTGTTCGGGCTGACGCTGCCGCCGCCACCGGGCGATGTGGGCACTTCGCATGACGCGGACAACCAGAACAATTTTTATCAGGAGTTCCGCTTGCAGTCGGTGGATCCGGCGGCAATGCTTATTTGGACAACGGGTTTCTTTTACGCCCATCTGGATGAAAATACGACTGAGAGCGTCTTCGATCCGAATCTCAACAACGAATACAATGCCGCCTACAGCACTCCATTGTGTACGCCCCAGGCACCGTGTCCGAATGGCGAGATCCTGACCCAACCGATATCGCAGATCATCGACAGGCAGTACGCATTGTTTGGCGATGCGACGTTCAAGATTGCGGATTCATGGAAATTGACGGCGGGGCTGCGCGCATCGCACATCGAGTACAGCGGCGACCTCGTTTACTACGGCCCCTTCCTCTCGCAGACCACTGGTCCGACGACTCCACTCGCAGCCGTCGGATCGAGCAGTGAAAACCCGATCACACCGAAAGCAGTGGTTGCCTATCAACCGGATGCGGGAAATCTTTTCTACGCGAGCGCGGCCAAGGGATACCGCCCGGGCGGTATCAACGGACCGTTGTCGTCGGTTTGCGGAGCCAATCTCGCTTCGATCGGCTTGATGGCAGGGCCCGAGACCTATGCGGCCGACTCGCTGTGGAGCTACGAGTTGGGAGCCAAGAATTCATTGATGGGCGGACGAATGCAAATCAACGCAAGTGCGTTCGTGATCGACTGGAACGACATCCAGCAAGCCGTGTACCTGCCGGCGTGCGGCCAGAATTTCGTCGAAAACCTTGGCAAGGTGCGCAGCGTCGGCGGCGAGATCGAGGTGCAGACGCGTCCCATCGAGCCCCTGCTATTCGATCTGTCGGTTGCTCACGTCGACGCCAAATACACGGGCACCGTCTGCGCGGGCACCGCCGCCTGCACGGGTGCCGGTGCGACGACGCAGCCGGTCGTGACGCAGGGCGATCGACTGCCCGGGGCTCCGTGGACATTCTTCGCCTCGGCGGAATATGACTTTTCGGCGCTCGATAATCGAAACCCATACCTGCGCGTCGACTATCAACGCACGACCGCGCAAACCGCGCTGCAGCCGATCCAGGATCCCAACAACGGGGTCTCCGATCCGACCTACACCGGCCTGCCGCAGACCAGCAACTTGTCCCTGCGGGGCGGCCTGCGCTGGGGCGGCATCGATGTGTCGCTGTTTGCGCAAAATCTGACGGATTCACATCCGCTTGAATCGCATACGCGAGATACCACCACCTCGGACCTGTTCTTCGATCACACGATTCGCCCCCGAACCATCGGGATCACCGCGACCTATCGCCACTAGCATGCATCGCCAGTGTCTGGGAGAACCACATGCGACAGTCAACTACGGAAGCCTTGCAACTCAGCCGCCGATATCTGGACCTCATCGGCGGGCGGCCGATGTCGCTCGCCGAGAAGCACGCCTTCATTGCAGAGACGGTCGACGCCTATGAGAAACACGTCAACCGCGGCTTCATCTCCTATCGTAAATCCGTCACGGAGGCAGGGCAATTCGCGGCACTCGAGTGGTCCGGCCATGGCGCGCAGCTGCAGGATCTGCTCGGACGGGAATACATCGATTGCCTTGGCGGCTACGGCATCTTCAGCGCGGGCATCAATCACCCGCGGATCGTCAAAGCGGTTCAGGATCAGATGGGCCGCATGGCGCTCAACAGTCAGGAACTGCTCGAGCCTTGGCGCGCAGCGCTCGCGCGGCTGCTTGCCGCGGTGACGCCGGGCGATTTGGGCTGCTGTTTTTTCATCAACAACGGAACCGATGCCGTCGAAGGCGCCATCAAGCTGGCGCGCCTGTACACCAAGCGAAACACCTTTCTGTCGACGCTCGGCGGATTTCACGGCAAGTCATTGGGCTCGCTTTCCCTGATGGGCAAGGCGTCATTCCGGGCGCCGTTTCTCACTGGTTTGCAGGACGTGCGCTTCGCGCCTTACGGAGATGCTCGCGCGCTCGAGGAGGAATTTGCGAAGGCGCAGGCCGTCGGCACGCCGATCGCCGCCTTTGTCGTCGAGCCAGTCCAGGGCGAAGCCGGCGCGGTGGTGCCGCCGGACGATTACTTGCCGCGGGCCCGCGAGTTATGCACGCGCTACGGCGCGCTGCTGATTGCAGACGAGATTCAGACGGGGATGGGACGGACCGGAAAACTTTGGGGTGTCGATCATTGGAAGGTCGAGCCGGACATCATGTGCCTCGGCAAGTCCATCGGCGGGGGCGTCATGCCGCTATCGGCATTCATTTCGACTCCCGCGATCTGGGAGGTGCTCGTACCAAATCCTGCGCTGCATTCGACGACGTTCGGCGGAAATCCGATCGCCTGCGCCGCCGGCATCGCTGCGATTACCGTGACACTCGAAGAGGACCTTCCCGGCCAGGCGGCATCCAAAGGCGAATACTTGCTCAGGGAACTTGGGATCCTGCAGATGAAATATCCGGGCGTTCTCAGCGGCGTGCGTGGCAAAGGCCTGCTCATCGGCCTCGAATTTCCGTCGGATGCAATCGGCTATCAGTGCGCCGGTGCGCTATTCCGGCGTGGCGTGCTGGTTGCCGGCACTTACTCGAGAGCAAGGACTATCCGGATTGAGCCACCGTTGGGTATTGCGAAGAGTCTGCTGCACGAGATGCTCAACCGGCTGGAGGATGCTTTGAAGGAGATCACCCCGGTGGTACGCGACTTAGGAATCGCTCGCGGTGTGGTAGCGGAGGTCTAGCAAGGTGATGAATATGATTCCCAAAAAGCGAACAGGAGTAGAGATGAGGCCAGCCGATCTTGGATATATGATGCCGGCAGAGTGGGCGCCGCACGCCGGCTGCTGGATGGCCTGGCCGAAGCGCGTTGAACTCTGGCGGGAGTACCTGGAAGCGGCACGGCGGGAGTATGCGAGCATTGCCCGGGCCATCGCCAGATTTGAACCCCTGACGATGATCGCGGACCCCGCGCAAGCGGCCGATGCGCGCATACAGTGTGGTCCCTCAGTGCGGGTCGTCGCGATGCAGATCGATGATTCATGGCTGCGCGATTCGGCCCCGACGGTGGTCATTCATCGGGACGGCAGGCGTGCGGCCGCGGCATTTACCTTCAACGCCTGGGGCGGCAAGTACCAACCGCACGACCAGGACGCAACACTCGGCGAACGCTTGGCGGATCTTGCCGCCCTGCCCGTGTACCGCTCGGAACTCGTGGTCGAGGGTGGCAGTTTTCTCTCCGATGGCGAAGGCACGCTGATTACGGCCGAGACCTGCATTCTCAATCCGAATCGCAATCCCGGCTGGACGAAGGCCGACGCCGAGGGCGAGCTTCGCGCAATGCTCGGCGTCCAAAAGGTCATCTGGCTGCCGGGTGACGTCACGGACACGGAAACCGACGGCCACGTCGATGGCTATGTGTCTTACGTGAAAGCCGCAACCATTCTATGCGAGGTGGTCGCCGATACCGAGGACCCGCGCCATGCAATCATGGCCGAGAACCGCAAGGTGTTGGAGCTGGAAACCGATGCCCGGGGCCGCCGATTCGAGGTGTTGCCAATCGTTGAAGCGCCGCGCTCCTGCGTGCCGGACGGCGCGGACGGCTACTGCCGCTCCTACGTCAATTTCTACATCGCCAATGGCGCCGTCATCGCACCTGCCTATGGAATTGCCGAGGATGCCATTGCATTTGAAGCGCTGCGGCGAGCCTACCCCGATCGATCGGTCGTACCGGTCGCGCTCAAGGATCTGTTTCGCGGTGGCGGCGGAATTCACTGCATTACACAACAAGTGCCCGCCTGAACGTCAAGAGTTAATCGAGCGCCGACGGAGAATCATCGATGCGCAACGTGTCGCTTGCAGCCGCTCAGTTCAGCTGTGGCTGGGATCGGGAAGCCAATATCGCGAAGGCCGATCGATTGGTTCGGCAGGCGGCCCGCGAGGGAGCGCAGGTCGTGCTGCTGCCGGAATTGTTCGAGACGCCGTATTTCTGTGCCGTTCAAAACAGCAGCTTTTACGATTTGGCCCAGCCACTCGATGGGCATCCCACGGTGGCGCATTTCTGTCGTCTCGCCGCAGAGCTCGACGTCGTGATCCCGGTGTCCGTTTATGAGCGCTCAGGCATGGCTTTGTTCAACACGGCCGTGGTCATTGACGCGGATGGCAAGGTGATCGGACATTATCGCAAGAGCCATATTCCGCAGGCACCGGGGTACCAAGAAAAATACTACTTTTCGCCCGGCGATACCGGCTTGAGGCCGTTTGACACGGCTTACGGCTGCTTGGGTCTGGCCGTCTGCTGGGATCAGTGGTTCCCCGAAGCGGCTCGATCGCTCGTGCTGCAAGGCGCAGAATTCCTGATGTATCCGACCGCGATTGGCACGGAGCCCCAAGATCCAGGCCTCGACTCCATGGAGCACTGGCGGATCGTCATGCGCGGTCACGCCGGCGCCAACATGGTGCCGGTGGTTGCCGCGAATCGCATCGGACTGGAAACGACCGACGGCGTATCGATGACGTTCTACGGATCATCATTCATCGCCGATCACCTCGGAGCTCTCGCGGTCGCAGCCGATCGGGATTCCGAGTGTGTGCTCGTCCATCGCTTCGATCTCAATGGCTGTCGTGCGTACCGGCAAAGCTGGGGTTGCTTCCGGGATCGCCGGCCGGATCTGTATGGCGCACTGACGACCCTCGATGGACATCCCGGAGCACGGCCCTCGGATCGGGTGACGTGAGACTCAGAGCGCCAAGTGCGCGCTGCCGCCAAATCGGCGGATGGGCCGCAGCTTTGGCCGTCATCTGTTCACTGTGGGGGTGCAGCAAAGCGCCAATGGCGGACAGCCAGGACGACAAGGTCCTGAATCTCTACGCTTGGGCCGAGTATTTCCCAAGCGCTGTGCTCGAAAAGTTCAAGACCGAAACTGGCATTAAAGTCAATTATGCGTCTCTTGACTCGAACGATGTAGCCGAAACCACGCTGTCGGCTGGACACTCCGGCTTCGATCTCGTGACCGTCAATGCATCGCCGCACTTGGGCCGGCAGATTCCCAAGGGTCTGTGGTTGCGGCTGGATCGTGCGCGTATCTCCAACTGGGGCAACGTGGACCCGAAACTCCTGCAAATCATGCAGCGCGTGGACCCGCAGAACGCGTACGCAATTCCCTATGTGTGGGGCACAACCGGAATCATCTTCAACCCGCAGAAAATTCACGCGATCATGGCGGACGCGCCCGTCGACAGCCTGGCAATGCTGTTTGAGCCGAATCTCGCCGCTCGATTCAAATCCTGTGGCATCAGCGTGCTCGATTCCTGGGTCGATATCTTGCCGATGATTTCGCTGTATTTGGGCCGAAAACAACTCGACACGGAGCCGCAGTCCCTCGCTGATATTTCGGAAACGTTCGCGAGAGTCAGGCCGTTCATCAGAAGAATTAATACGCCCGGATATTACGATCAGCTCGCGCGCGGCGAACTCTGCCTGTCCTTGGGGTATTCCGCTGACGCGATGTCCGCACAGCGCCTCGCGGCGCAATTGCACTCTGGCGTACAACTTGAATATCGACAGCCGCGCGAAGGAATCCCCATGTATATCGATGCGTTCGCGATCCCGGCGGATTCACGCCACGCAGATGCAGCACTGAGGTTCATCGACTTCGTGTTGCGCCCGGAGATTGGCGTCGAGCTGGCACAAGCGACCAGCTTTGCAATTGCGAACACCGCCGCCATGGCGCAACTGTCGCCGGAGTTGCGCAATAATCCGATGATTTATCCGTCATCGTCAGCTTCCGAGCGATTGTCCCTGGACCGGGCGTTCTCAATGGAGGAAACCCGATTGCTGTCGAGAACCTGGCTTCGCATGAAAACCGGACATTGATCGTGTCAAATCACGAATCCGCAATTCTGGAAATCGATGGCGTTTCGAAAACGTTCGACCGGACGCCGGTTCTGCGCGACGTCAACCTCGAGGTTCCGCGCGGTACGATCGTTGCGCTGCTCGGTGCCTCCGGATCGGGGAAAACGACACTGCTGCAGATCATCGCGGGATTGCAGGATCCCGACGCAGGTACGCTGAGAATCGACGGCAAGGATATGCGCGCCGTTCCGCCGTTCGAGCGGTCAGTCAACATGATGTTCCAGAGCTATGCGCTTTTCCCTCACCTCACGGTGCTCGGAAATGTGGAGTACGGCCTCAAAGCGCGCGGCGTGAAACGCGCGGAACGACAGCGACGGCTCGCCTGGGCACTCGAACTTACGCGACTCGCGGAATTCGGCGACCGGCGTCCGGATCAACTCTCCGGCGGCCAGCGCCAGCGTGTGGCACTCGCGCGGTGTCTCGTGATGCAACCGGCGATCCTGCTGCTCGATGAGCCGATGGCCGCGCTAGACCGGGGGCTGCGTGCCCAGGTGCAACAGGAATTGATCTCGATCCAAAGAAAGGTCGGGACTACGTTTATTGTGGTGACGCACGATCAGGAAGAGGCCATGGCGATTTCCGACTACATCGCGGTCATGGACAAAGGGCGCATCGCACAGTTTGACCCGCCACGGATACTCTACGAAAACCCGCGCAGCCGATTCGTGGCCTCTTTTCTCGGCAATATCAATTTATTTGACGGGTCGGTGGGCGGCAGTGAATCGGGGCGATTGCGATTCGCGACCGACGACGGCCTCGAGATCTTCATAGCGCCGGAGAATTGCGCTGATCCAAAGAGCATATGCACCGTGGGATTCCGTCCGGAGAGACTGCTCGTATCGCGGATCCCGATCGATTGTCCCAATCATTGGCCCGGGGTCATCGAGCAGGTTTCTTACAGCGGAACATTTTCGCGCGCAACCATCCGTACGCCGGCTGGCCGTCTGCTCGACGCCACGCTGATGAATGTCGGCGGCGCTGCCGGCAGCGAACTGCTGGCGGGTGATGCGGTTCATGTCGGACTTCCGCCCGACGGGGTGGTGGTGATGACGCAATGACGACCCGGCGCCTGAGCGCAGTGGATCGATCGACGATCGCGATACCGCTCATCTGGCTGCTCGCCTTACTGGCCGTGCCGCTGATGGCGGTCGCGCTATTGTCCGTGCGGGTCGTGGCCGACGCCATTCCGCCGATCGAGCCGCTCGTCAGCAGCGCCGGCGGACATTGGGCCGTGCACGCGAGCATGCGCGCGTATCACCTGCTCGGGGCGGACGTTCTGTATCGCTCGGCATTTTTGAGCGCGCTCGTCAACGCCGCCTGCACGATGATCGGTTGCGTCGTCATCGGCTTTCCGATTGCGCTCGCCATCGCGCAGGCGCCCGTAGCGCGCCGCAATCTCTACGTTTTTCTCGCGGTCCTTCCGTTCTGGACCTCGTTTCTACTGCGGGCCTACGCCTGGATCGGGTTGATCAGGGATTCGGGGCCGATCAATTCTCTTTTGTTGTCGCTGGGACTGATCCACGATCCGATTCCCATGCTATTCAGTCCCGCCGCAGTCTGGCTCGTCATGGTGTATTCGTATCTGCCGTTTTTCGTGCTGCCGATGTACGCCGTGCTCGAAAGTCTGCCCGCGGAATTACTCGCAGCGGCAGCCGATTTGGGGGCAAGACCCGCCTATGCGTTTCGAACGGTCACGTTGCCGCTGGCGCTGCCCGGATTGATTTCCGGAGCGGTATTGGTGTTCATTCCGGCCGTTGGTGAATACGTGATTCCCGAGTTGGTCGGCAACAGCAGCACGATCATGATCGGTGGCATCCTTTGGGAGGAATTTTTCCAGAACCGGGATTGGCCATTGGCCGCCGCAATCGCAATCGCGACGTTCCTATTGCTAATGATTCCGTCTTATGTGCTGAGGCGGTGGCTCGGTCCGCTGGGCACCGTAAAGCAATGAACGCCGCAAAACATCGCCCGTTGCAGATCGTGACCCTCGTGCTGGGATTTGGGTTTCTTTATGTGCCAATCGCATGGATCATTATTTTTTCGTTCAGCGGCTATGTCACCGATGGGGGAGGAGGCTTCCCATCGCTGCACTGGTATCAGGCCCTCCGTACCGACGAGGAACTCGTGGGCGCCGCCTATCGGTCGCTGAGACTTGCTTTATTATCCTCGCCAATCTCGGTAATCATTGGCACTCTCGCGGGGATCGCGCTCGGTCGACTGGACCGATTCCCCGGGCGAGCCATACTGCTTGCGCTGCTGGCGATACCGATCTTCGCGCCCGAAATCCTATTGGGATTTTCGTTTCTGATGTTGTTTGCCGCGTTGCAAGCGATCACTGGATGGGAGCAGGGCAAGGGCATGATGACGCTGGTGATAGCACATGCCACCCTCGGTGCGCCCATCGTCGCATCGGTCGTTTTCGCGCGTGTCCTGGGTCGCGATCGTTCGTTGGAGAATGCCGCGCAAGATCTCGGGGCACGTCCGTTGCGCGTGTTTGTGACGATAACCCTGCCGCTCGCGATGCCGGCGATCTTGTCGGGTTGGCTGCTCGCGATGACGCTGTCATTCGACGACGTCGTCACGTCGAGCTTTCTAGCGGGGCCCGAGACGACGACCCTGCCGATGGCCATTTTTTCGAGTCTCCGTGTCGGCGTCAACCCGGAGATCAATGCGATTGGAACCCTGATGCTCGCCGGCGTCGCGGCAGTCTTCACCGTGGCGTTTCTTGCGGTAACTATCGGCCACCGTGCAAAGTCAAAAAGGGTCTTGCAAGAGTAACTTTCAGATGGGCCGCGATTTCATTCATCCGGAATCGCTGCTGCGCCTGTGCGACACAGTGAACGGCGCTCAGCTCTCGCCGTCGCTGTTCGAGATCGAGCTCACGGAAGGCGTGCTGATGCCGGATGCGGAAGCGGGTCGGCGCTCTCTCTGCTCGCCCCATCTCAAGTCTCCGGCGACATCGAAGCCGTACAAACGCGACGCTACGCTCCTTAGGCGCGTGAGCCGCAGGATCCGACAGCTGCATGGTGCGCCTCGCACCGGACCCGGCGTCGACCTCGAGGAGCTTGGCGACGCCGAAATCGAGCAGCTTGACGATGACATCGGCGGTCGCGAAGACGTTGAAAGGATTGAAGTCGCGGTGCATGATCCGGTGAGTGTGGGCGTGCCCGCCAGACGCCGCCCATGCCATCGCGCCCGAGTTCGTCGTCGATGACATGGGCCGAGACGGATTTCGCCTCAGCCGAGGCGGGGCTTAGGGGCCGGGTACGGCAGGAGACCGCACGCGCAGATATAGTCAGCTCGAGGTGCCGTATGGCAAGCGTCAATAGCGTCGCATCCAGCATCAAAGCGAAACTGCAGCCTCTCAATGCGGTGGAGTATCTCGCCCAATTGTTGGATGACAGCACCATCGACGATGGTAGCCCAGGCACCGAGCTGCAAAGGCGCCTTATGACGCTGTTCGAGGCGAGTCAGTCGGGAGGTTACGGCGCGAGTTCCGGGATGGCCAGCATTTTGCATCAAGGTGGAATCTTCTCTGGCCTGCACAACGAAGGCTTCCGAGAGCCCTTCAGAGATTTCTGGCCCGCCAGCGACAATCAGGTAGGCCATTTCATGACGGCCGTGGATATGGGCTACCGTCCGGAATTCACGTACCAATGGGTGCCGAGCGTGGGCGGGGGAACAGGCGCATATGTGCAGGCTGCTGGTGTGCACGAGAGCTTCTGCATCGCGCTGATCGTTGGGCATGAGCAGGTTCCTGATGACGCGAACCTGTTCAAGATTCGACAGTATTTTGCAGCCAGTACGAACGACGTCGAGAAGTTCTACCGCGCGGTGGGTCAGGTTCCGGGACATACGCGCTACCCCGCATCGGTCGATATGTATCTCTCTCGGACCAAGTGGTTTCTGCAGGATATTCCGATCGGAAATGGAGCGGGAAACAGCTTTCACGATCTGCATTTGAGTCTTTATGGATATGCATTCGGCACCTTCATTCGCAAGAGCCAAATGACTTTGCGCAGCGATGCTGCAGGCTGGATCCGACTTTATCTGGGAGGGGGCGACCTGCGGTCCGGATTCTGATTTCAGCGCGGCCTTGTAATCACCACGCGACGCATTCGCGGCTGCGCGAATTTCCCAAAAACTGGCATCGATTTTGTGGTCTCGCTCGGGGGAGTCACACATCGCGATGACACGCGCGGAGTTTCGCCCGCGTTCTAGCTGATCGTCCGTGCGGCAGAGTCGGGCATCGCTGCCCCAGGTAATCAGTCAGATAACGGAAGTCAAGCCCCTCGGTCAATGATCGCTGGAAATTCCCGCTCACTTCTCAACACGCGCTCTTGCATTCTTGCCGTTCGCGCAATTGAGACACAGTCGGCAGGCCGGCTTGACTGCCTTCCATTAGTTTTTCGCCTCAACGGCTTCGCGCCGGTCAGTCGCTTGTGTACGTTGAGTCTTTGCCCTTGAGACGTTGACACCGGCGCCGATGGTGGACCAGTGACTGTGTAGTTTACGAAGGCAATTGCAATGCTCATTCAATCCGGGATTGTTCCGCAATTCACACTTAGGCTTGGGGTCTATACGACCGCGCTGATCCTCGGCCTGGCGGGTTGTGGAGGGGGCGGCGGAAGCGGCGCCAACCAATCGATTACCGGCCCCGGCACTTCAGGAACCTCGATCACCGGCGTCGTAGCCAAGGGGTTCGTCAGCGGTGCGACGGTTACCGCTTACTGCGGCGGAATGACTGCCGGCATGACGTTGGGGACAGTGGCGACCACGGATGCACAAGGCAGCTACAGCATCACTTCCGCGAGCACCTGCAACCAGCCGATCGAGCTGGTTGCCACCACCGGTGGCGATGCGACTGAGCTCGATGAGGTGTCGGGGACCACTATTCCCGCGACCTTCACTCTGAGCGCCTACATTGCGGCGCCGGTCGCCACGAACGTGCAGCACATTACGCCGCTCAGCGACATCGTCGCAGCCATGGTGGATGCCCAGGCCGGCCAGACACCGACGAGTTCGACGGTGACCGCAGCAGCCAACGTGGTCATCAACAACGTATTGAATGGGGATGCAGCCACGTTCAGCGCGACCCCGATGACGCCGGCGCAAGCAATCGCGAGCGGCAACCAGGCTGATTTACGGCTCGCCTACCTATTGACGGCCGTCTCGGCACAGGCGAATGCATTGAATAGCATCCCTGCGATGGATGGGGCGAACTCGCTCACCTCGAGCGTTGAGAAGGCGCTGAAGCAGCTGACAAGCACAGCGACGGCGAGCAATCCCGGTCCCAACTTGGTGCAACTCTTGCAATCGTACATCAGTGTGCTTTGGACCAGTGTGCCGCTGACGGGACCCTCCGCTGCGGCGCTCGTGGCACTCCCCTCCGCCGCACCGACGTTGACGACTTCCGGGAGCGGCTCGACTACGTACACCATCGGCGGAACGACTGCCGGGCTGACCGGGTCGGGCCTGGTTCTGCAAGACACGGTCGGCGAGAGCCTGCCTGTTTCGGCCAATGGCAGCTTCACGTTCGTCAACGGGATGGCGACCAATTCGGCCGACACGGTCCGTGTGCAAGCTCAGCCGTCGGGTCAGCTCTGTACGGTAGTCAACTCCCCGCAGAATGTCGGTACTGCCAACGTCAGCGATATTGTGGTGACGTGCACGATTGCCTACAGCATCGGCGGCACAGTCTCTGGATTGGCCAGTGGAATGAGCGTCGTGCTGAATAATACGAACGGCGATTCCGTTACGGTAGCAGCGAACGGCGCTTTCACGTTTCCACGCTCACTTGCGAGCGGCGCCCCATGGTCGGTCACGGTCGCCAACCAACCAACCGGGCAAGGTTGCACGATCACGAATGGCTCGGGCGTGATGCAAGCGGCGAACAGCACGGCGATCGAAGTCGCATGCGAGAATCTCTATACGGTCACCGCCGAGGTATCCGGTCTCGCGGCCAACGGCACCCTCACACTCGCTTTGAAATCGGGCGCGATGCAGCAGACTACAACGGTCACTGCGGACGGCACCGTGTCGTTCCCTGTGGGCTTACCCGTCGGCGCGGGATTCGATATCTTTGCGACGAGCGCGCCTAGCGGGCAGGGGTGCAGCGGAGGTGGCGGAACCGTCAGTGCGAGTGCCGGCGCCACGAATGGCATTGCCGTCACCTGCGCCAACGGCTATTTCACGGTCGGCGGCACGGTCTCGGGGCTCGCGGCCGGCAGCACGCTGTGGCTGTCTGAAACAACCCCCTTGGCTGAAGGGAACCCTAACGTGAGCATCACCGCCAACGGTTCGTATACGCTGCCCGCACCGGTCCTGGGCGGGACGACGAGTGCGGCGGGCACCTACACGGTGGCATTCCTCGTGCAACCTGCCAATCAGAATTGCACGTGGGCCTATGGCGCAGGAGTTTTGTCGGCGTCTTCGAACGTGCTGGTTGAAGACGTCACCCAACTCAACATCGTCTGCACCCCAGCATATTGGATTACGGGCCAGATCACTGCCTCCGGCGGGGTCGTCTCTAGCGGTTCGGTGACAATCATCGGGCAAACGGATTTTCCCGGCACCAGCACCAACACGCAAACGGTGTACTTGGACGGCGGCGGCAATTTCCAACTGGTCGCGCCGCCCGGGACCTATACCGTCACACCCTTTACCGCAGGCGGGCAGACCAGCTTTAGTCCCGCGTCGGCAACGGTGACCGTGAGCAATGCCAATCCAGCGGCGTTGGCCTTCACTTGCGTCTCCGGGTGCCCGGCCGCCACTTCAGGTAGCGGCGGATCGGTTGGCGGAGGAACAGGAGGCGGGGGCGGTAGCGGCAGCCAGGGTTCTGGTGGAACTGGCGGCTCCTACCCCTGCAATTTCACCAGCTGCGCCACGCCTTTACCCAGCAGTTGCGTGACGGAATTTAACGATCCGTCCAATTACAATTGGGTCTCTTTCACCAACAATACCTGCGGGCAGGCCATCAGCCTGACCTTTGTGCCGGTGGGGACGGGCTATGGCGCCGCGCAGATGGATCTGTCTCCCGGTCAAAGCTCCTCGACGGGGCTTTCCAACAGCGAATCGCCGAACGGGTTTACCTATGCCGTGTGTCCGTACGGATATGGTCCCTGGAACCCCACGAGCAACGTCGCCTGGAACGGATCGGGTCTCTTTATATGCGTTCAGTAAAATTAGCACTTCCTCCGCCCGGATCCGAACAGTACGGCCGCTATTGCCGTTCGAAGCGGCGGAGGCTACAGGGTCGCTGCGTAGCTTGGTAGCGCAGTACGTAGGCGTCGGTTAATCCGCGACGCTCCCCCAAGGATAATTCTTCTTCCGGCCTGACCATTCACGCTTCTGCAGAATCGACGGGCACGGTTGCACGGCCTCACATTGGCAGTTACCGGGTCAATCAAACGCGGCGCCGGAATGGCCGGCCCCATGCCCCGATCCGCCGATGAGCGAGATTTGAGAGCCGATGATAGATTGAAAGGTACCAATGACCGCTTGGAAGGTACAGTATTCCACCAACAAAGGATGTCGACACATGGCACATCCGATGCCTAGATCTCGCCGCCCGTGATCATAGAGAAATCAAATGCCTCTGTGCTTGGAGTACAAGACAATCCGTCCATTGAGCTCACCCGTATTCGGGGGGTAGGTAAATGTTATATGTTTCCATCATTCTATTTCTGTACGCTGCGCTCAGCGGGCTCATCATGGTAGTCGGCATTTTCAGAGGTACGAAGCCTTGGGTACCTCTTGCGGTGGGGCACGGAATTCTCGCTGCAACGGCGCTCGTGCTGGCGCTGTTGGTGGCGATTGCGACCGACGTCGCTGCGATTAAGGTCGGTGTCGCCGTTCTGGTTTTGACGGCTCTGGGAGGGTTCCTCCTTCTCAGTTTTCATCTGCGTGGCAAACCTCATCCTTGGGTGGTCGTGGTGCTGCATGCACTGCCCGCCCTCGGTGGGGTCGGCTGCCTCGTGTTCGCTCTGTTCCAGTGATGCGTCGCTTGACGCTGAGCGTGGCCCTGCTCGGGCTCTCCGGATTGGCGGCCTGCAGCCAGGATTTCTCGCTCCAGCCGCCGTCCGGCGAACCGATGACGGTGTCGGACATCAGCATCCACTCAGTACACGATTTCGCGCCGGCGGACGCGCCTTATCAGCGCATTGCAGACTGGGTCGCCGCGAACCGCACCGGCTGGTCGCAGTACTCAGGCACCCCACCTTCGTCGGGTACAATGATCTCGTACGGCAACGAGAGCCTGCAATTCGTCGACAAGCAGGTGTTGGCGCGAGCGCCGGCGGGAATCTATGAGAAGGCAACGTCCGTGAATGTCGAGGTGCTGCTGCGGTAGTGCGCCGATTGGTCCGATCCCGCATTTGAATTCGCGAACACAGTGGCGGAATTACTGTGTCGCACCATTCTCGCGAAAGTGTCGATGTTCCGAATCTGCCGCCAGTCCCGCAACTCAACGAACTCCGCAATGGCCGGTGCCGCGTCTCATTGCCACTTTAGTGAGATTCGTTGATTCGACGCCATGAAAGTGAAACGACAATAGCCCGCGGCCATCAATGACATTCCAATTATCTTGCTAAAGCTGGTCGAGCTCTGTGCGATGACAAATGGGTCTTTGCTTATGCGCGATGAGCATCAAGATGGCTCCTCATACGCGGGTACACTCGCGTCGGAATGTGGAATCCGCTCCTTTACACGCTCTTGGGATTGATGGTGGGTGCTCTCGTGGGCCTCACGGGCGTGGGCGGCGGATCCGTGATGACACCCATTTTGGTGCTCGCCTTTGGGCAATCGCCCGCCGTGGCCGTCGGTACGGACCTGATGTTCTCCGCCAGCACGAAGCTCGTGGCGACCGCGGCTTTTGGCTTTAGCCGACGCGTCGACTGGCGAATCGTCGCGCGACTCCTGCTCGGCAGCGCGCCTGCGGCCGGCGCGGTCATTCTCTGGCTTTGGCTCCATCATGGGTCACCCGGAGCAGTGGACCAGTTGATCACTCGATGCCTCGCGGTGATCCTCGCACTCGCCGCCGCGGCGCTGCTGTTCTACGATCCGTTGCGGCGCCTGGGGCTGAAATTCACCGTCTCATGGCTCCGCGGTACCGAACGCTATCAAGTCGCGCTCACGGTGGCGGCGGGGCTATTACTGGGATTTGGTGTCGCGATGACCTCCGTCGGGGCCGGTGTTCTCGGGGTTGTTGCGCTGGCGGCTCTTTACCCGCTTCGACTACCGGCGGATCGGCTAGTGGCTACCGACATTGCCCATGCACTGCCCATTACCGCTATCGCGGCTGTCGGCCACGCGGGATTAGGTCACGTCGACCTGCGGGTTCTCGCCTGTTTGCTCTTGGGATCGGTCCCCGGCGTACTCTTAGCCACCCGGGCGGCAATCCGGCTTCCGCCTCAATTCACGCGAACGCTCATTGCGATCATGCTGGCGGTCGTGAGCGGGCGACTTTTTGTCACCTAGGCACCGCCGCGTTGACCACGCTGTTCTCCGCAGCTGGCGAGCCTCAGCCTTCGTGCAACCCACACTCGCGCTTGAGCCCGAAGAATCGTAAATCCTCGAGGCTATTCACTTGCGCCAGCGAACGCGTCGTATGCCAATCGCCAATCGAGAGGTATCCCTTGTCCCATAACGGGTGATAGGTGAGGCTGTGCTTTTGTAAGTACCGGCCCACATCGTGGTCCGTCCAATCAAATAGCGGATGCACTTTATAGCGCCCGCGCACAAATTCAATCGGCGCAATCTGCGCCCGAGTCGAAGCCTGAACCCGACGGATCCCCGAAAACCACGTCTCGGCACCCAGCTCTCGCAACGCCCGATCCATGGGCTCCTGCTTATTAATCCGGTTGTATTGCTCGATCCCCGAGAGCCCCTGATCCCAAAGTCGTCCAAAGCGGGATTCCTGCCACGCCGGTGAGGCATCGGAGCGGAACACCTTGAGATTCAGATTGAGCTTTTGCGTGAGATCGTCCACGAACCGGTAGGTCTCGGGAAACAGGTAGCCGGTATCGATCAGGACCACCGGTATTTTCGGCATGACTTGATTGACGAGATGCAGCATGACCGCCGCCTGAGCACCAAAACTCGAGCTGAGCACATGCACCCCGGGGAGAATCTCGAGTGCCCGTTCCACTCGTTGTTCGGCCGGGAGCGACACAAAGGCCTCATTGATTTCCTGCAGCGCATCGTCCGCGGCGGTCTTGTTGTCTCCCGTCAACCATCGAATGAATTTCAATCGCGAACTCCTGATCCACGACCAGCAACCGGGCGCCGTCGGCTCGTCCGATGCTTGCGCGAGAAAAGATCATAGCTCGCACCCCGGCATCCCGTTAGTCTCAAGGGTTATGAACTCATAACCAATTCTTCGCGGTAGTCCGTGATCGGTCGGTCCTATAGTGGCCGCATGATCGATCCCACGCAGGCACTATCCGGATTTGTCGTCGGCGCCATCGTCGGTGTCACGGGCGTTGGCGGCGGATCGCTGATGACCCCGATCTTGGTATTGCTGTTCGGCATTCATCCGGCTACAGCGGTGGGTACCGACCTGCTGCACGCGGCGATCACCAAAGCGGGCGGCACCGTCGTGCACGCCAGGAACGGCAATGTCGACTGGCGTGTCGTGTACCGACTGGCGGCAGGCAGCGTCCCTGCCGCAGTTGTGACGCTGTTGTCGTTGCGTGATGTAGCCCACGGCTCCGGCAGCTCGAAGATAATGACGACCACGCTGGGATTCATGTTATTGCTGACTGCGACGATGCTCATTTTCCGGAGCCAGCTGCGTCGCCTCACGGGCGATCATCGGGTTGGTCCTGCGCGCCATCCCGCCTTCACGGTCCTTACCGGCGCCATTCTAGGCGTTGTCGTCTCGTTGTCGTCGGTCGGCGCCGGTGCCCTCGGAATTACGGCCTTGTTTATTCTGTACCCGCTGTTGCCCGCCTCGCGGATCGTGGGGTCCGACGTCGCCCACGCCGTGCCGCTCGCCCTGGTCGCGGGTTTCGGCTACTGGCTATTAGGCGCGATCAATTGGACATTGCTGGGGTCGCTGCTCGTGGGCTCCCTGCCCGGCGTCTATTTAGGTAGTCAACTTTCCGCTCGCTTACCAGAGCTCGCGCAGCGATCCCTGTTGGCGGTCACCCTATCCATGGTCGGGGTCCGATTGATCGCGCTTTGAGATTGAGGCAAGCTTGCTCATCGAGTGGGGCGCGCCTGCATCTCGTCTGCCGGCGCGCGAATTCGCCGGCGCATCTCCGCCTTATACTTTCCCGCTGAACGCAGTCGACGGAAGATGACCGACAAAGTAGATCTCTGTGAACGACTTCGTGAGACTGGTAGTATCGCGCGGATGGGGAGACTTAGATGCCGGCAATCTCGACAGCGCGCGCGCAGTGGCTAGCGATCCATATCATACCGCTGGAACCCCAATTACGCCGGTGGCTCAAACGCGCCGCACCCCATTCGCTTGAAGCAGATGACTTGATCCAAGAGGCATACGCGAAACTCGCGGGTTTGCCGACGATATCGAATATTACGCATCCGAAGGCTTATCTATACCAGACCGTTAAGCGCCTCATTTTGGACCATATCCGCCGATCCAAACTGGTTTCCATCGAAGCAATGGCGGAAGTCGCACAGCCGGCCGTCTTAGAAGAAAGCCTTACACCGGAGCGAATCTTGTCGGGCCGTCAGGAACTCGAGCGCCTTTACCGGGCGATTGCTCGCTTGCCGACGAAATGCCGGTCGGTATTTCTGATGCGTAAGTTCGACGATATGCCCCAGAAAGCCATCGCCGCCCAATTGCGAGTCAGCGAAAATACCGTCGAGAAATGGATGGTTCGTGCACTACGGATGATTCTGGAAGACCTGAAGACGACCGAGACGGATTTCGACATTCGCGCCGGAAGGGACCGGGTTGCGGACGGGGCCAAGCGCGATGCGTGAGAACGCCGAGACGATCGATGCGGCGGCAGCGCAGTGGGTCATCCGGATCGACCGGCGTCTGACTGAGAGCGAGCGGGCGGCGCTCGAGGAATGGCTCGGTGCGGACCCTCGGCGCGTGGGAGCACTCGCGCGCGCCCAGGCCGGCTGGGTGTATATGGATCGTGCGCAAGTCTATCGAGCAGCCGGCGAGCTGCGCGAATCGCGAACCGCGCGGCGATGGCGCATGGCGATACCGTGGGCGTCGGCGGCGGCCGTTCTGGTAGCCGTTGCCACGGCGCTGTGGGCCTGGCAAGGGTATTCCCGCACCCATTTCGCCACGGCGCGCGGCGAGATCCGAAAGTTAAACCTCGAGGACGGAACGCGCGTCACGCTGGATACTCTTAGCCGACTCTCCGTGCGCTACGGGTCCGCCACCCGGCTCGTTTCTCTCGAGGCCGGCGAGGCACTGTTCGAAGTGGCGAAGGATGCCGGGCGCCCGTTCATCGTCCAAGCAGGAAATGTTCGTGTGCGCGCAGTCGGCACTGCGTTCGTAGTCGATCGCCGTTCAGACGCCTCCGTCGATGTCATTGTGACTCACGGCACGGTCGATGTATGGCGCGAAGCGAGCAGCCCGGAACCCGCGGTGCGCGTCGACGCCCACAAAAGGCTGGTCACGACGCCGGTGCAAGCGGCTCAACCGGCGGAGTTGACTGCGGCTCAGCTGGCAGGCGCGGTCGCGTGGGAAAATGGCGTCATCGATCTGAACGGCCGCACAATCCAGGAAGCGGCCGCGGAATTCAATCGCTACAACGCCCGCACCATCGTGATCCGCGATCCCGCTCTAGGCTCTCAGACGGTCGTCGGTCAATTCCAAACCACTGATCCGGTGGCATTTGTCACCGCGGCCGCGGCCATGTTGGACGCTCGCGTGCGAACAGACGGCGACCGGCTGATTCTAGAATCCGGGCCGACCGCCCAAAAATAATCTCGGCAATGATGGCGGAAGCGTCTTTCTCATCCGTTCTAATGGGCAAGAGGGAGCCACGGTGTGCCTGCGACCATGGCGCCCCACGAATAACGAAGGGGGCGAGCGATGGAACCAGCGAAGCCGCGGCCGCACCGCAAGTTATCCCAGGCGATCGCGCTGGCGCTCGGGGCAGCAGGGCTGAGTACGGCTCTGGCGCAGACGACCTCGTTCGACGTGCCGGAGCAGCCCGCGGCGTCGGCGATCCCGGAGTTCGCCCGCCAAGCGCACCTGCAGATCATCGCTCCCGCCGACAAACTCGTGGGGGTCAGTACTCACACGGTGCACGGCGTGATGGACATCCGCGCGGCGCTCAAGCAATTGTTGGAAGGGACCGGCCTCGCAATTGCGTCCGACGACGGACATACGATCAGCTTGCGATCCACGGACGCGCCGCAAGCGCGCAGCACGGCATCTACGGAGGATTCAGCCGGCAACCAACTCGACGAAATCATGGTCACTGCGCAGCGCCGCACCGAGAGCGCGCAGCACGTACCTATCACGCTGCAGGTGCTGACCGGTGAAGCGATCTCTCAGCTCAACGTCGCCACATTCGATGATTTCCTAAAATACTTGCCCAACGTGACGTCCGACGGCTATGGTCCCGGCCAGGGCGATATTTACATGCGCGGCCTTTCCTTTACCCAGGGCGGTAACGGCGGGGGCGCGGCGCCTACCATCTTTCCGAACGTCGCAATCTATCTCGACGAGCAATCCGGGCAACTGCCGGGCCGCAACCTCGACGTCTATGCCGCGGACCTGGAGCGCATCGAAGTTCTCGAGGGTCCGCAAGGCACGCTCTTCGGCGCCGGCGCACAGGCGGGCGTGTTGCGCTACATCACGAACAAGCCGAAGCTCGACGTCACCGAAGGTAACGTCAACGCGGGCTATGCGATTACCGCCGGCGGCGACCCCAGCAACAATCTCGACGCCACGATCAATCTGCCGATCATCGCGGACACGTTGGCGCTGCGTGCGGTGATCTACGACGAATCCCGGGGTGGTTACATCAATAACATCCCCGGAACCTTCGCCAGGGCTCCCACCGACGATGTGGTCGTCAATTATTTCGGCGGCGTCGTGCCGCAAAACAGCGGCCCGATCAACAATAGTCCGCTCGTCGCCAATGCGATCAACCCGGTGGTCTACAAAGGCCTGCGCGTTTCCGGTTTGTGGAAGATAAGCGATGATTGGGACGCGCTCCTCATGCAGTCTTATCAAGACATGGACGCCGGCGGCGTCTCTTGGGAGGAGCAGTATGATGGCTTGGGCCGGCCGCTGCCCCCGTTGTCGGTTCAGCTCTACAACCCGTCCTACGACAAGGACAGCTTCGAAGACACGCAATTGACCGTCAATGGCCGTATCGGCCAGCTCAAGCTCGTCTACGCGGGCAGTTACTTGGATCGCAACGTCAGCCAGCAATCGGACTACACGAACTATTCGCGCGGCCAGTACGCGAGCTACTACCAGTGCAACTATCCAGGTTACCCGTTCGTCGGCGGAAATCCGACATCGGGCTCCGCGGGGTATTGCTACTCTCCCAGCGCATTTTTTACCGAAAAGGAGAACAGCACGCATCAGAGTCACGAGATGCGACTGAGCACGCCCGACGAATGGCGCCTGCGCGCTCTCGGCGGTCTATTCTGGGAGAACTTCACGATTCATGACCAGTCGGATTGGCACTATGGAACGAGCCCGAATTTCGTGCCGGTCGCGCCGCCGACCGGCGCCACTGCCAACAATCCCAGCGTGCGTCCCGCGGGCGACGTATATTTCGACGACACCACCATCGGCTATACGCAGAAAGCCGCCTTCGGCTCGGTCGATTACGATCTGATACCCAAGACTTTGACGGTTACGCTGGGAACTCGCTACTACAGCATGAAAACCTTCGAGGTGGGATCCACCGTCGGCAGCTTCGGCTGCGAGATCTACGGTCCGTATGATGGAAGTGTCCCGACGAGCCCGTGCACTCTGCCCGAAGCCAACGGCTACAACCTGAACGCGAACAATCCGGCCGAGACCTACACGGGTTTCAAGAGCCGCGCCAATTTGAGTTGGCACATGACGCCGGACGATATGCTGTACTACACCTGGTCGCAAGGTTTTCGCCCGGGTGGATTCAACCGGGCGCAGTCCATCATCTCGCCGAGTTCGCCGCTCTACGGACTGTACACACCGCCTCTTACCTACGGACCAGACGTGCTGATCAACAATGAGTTCGGCTGGAAGACCGAGTGGTTCAACCATCGACTGCAATGGAACGGAGCGATCTACCAAGAAGACTGGAAGGACGTACAGATCGGAATCCTGGACCCCGGCATAACCGGCAATCTGGAGTTCATCGCCAACGGCCCGAACTATCGGGTGCGCGGGGCGGAGACCTCCGTCCTCGCGCGGGTACTCGCGGGTCTGACGGTGACCGCCTCGGCGTCGGTGAACAGCAGCAAAGTGGTCAAGACGCTCTCTTTGGTGGATCCTAAGACCGGCCAGCCCATCGATATCGTCAATCCGTTCGGGGCCGAAGGCTCGCCGCTTGCAGTATCTCCGTGGTTCCAAGGCAATATTCGTATTCGCTACGAATTTCCGATTAACGAGTATCAGGCGTTCTGGCAAGTCGCGGGCACGCATCAGAGCGGGTCCTATGCCAATACCGACCCACTGAGCAGGACGCTACAGGGCGTGTCCGTCGATTTCTACGATCCCGGTTTTTCGACCTATGACGCGGCGATCGGCATCGCCAAGGGCGCGTGGACCATGCAGATATACGGCGTCAACATCAGCAACACACAGGGGGTCCCCTTCTCGAGCTACTCCGAATACGTCAAGATGAACACGATCATCCGTCCCCGGACTCTCGGTTTGCGGTTCTCGTATAAATTTCACGAGAACAAATAGCGACCCCGATCGGGCTGCACGCGCGGCCAAGTGGATTGGCCTCCAGGCAACATTTCTGTAACAAGTGCTCATGCGGCCGGTTACATGAATCTTGCTGACGGGCCTACCAGAAGGAATGAGCAGCATGAGCACAAACGTACGCAGCAGGACCAGCAACGAAATCTGGCAGATGGATCGGGACCACGTTCTGCATCCATGGACCCATCACGACAGCTTTCGACGGGACGGTTCGCTGATCGTCACCGACGCAAAGGGCGCGCACATCACGGACATCAACGGCAAGCGCTATCTCGATGGAATAGGCGGCATGTGGTGCGTCAACATCGGCTACGGGCGCGATGAACTCGTCGATGCGATGGCCGAGCAGGCGAGACGGCTGCCGTACTCCAATTCATTCGTGGACATGGGCAACGTGCCCGCAACCGAACTTGCCGGCGCGCTCGCTGCGATCGCGCCGGGCGGGCTCAATCATGTCTTTTATTCGACGTCCGGGTCGTGCGCGATGGATAGTGCGATCCGGCTCGCGCATTACTATCACTCGCGCCGCGGCGAGGGCTCGCGACGGCACATCATCTCGCGCAGGAATTCCTACCACGGATCGACCTACCTCGGCATCTCTGTCGGCCATCGCGACGGTGATCGCACACCGCATTTCCAGTATGCCGATGGCTTCATACACCACCTCTCGGCGCCATATCCCTACCGGCGGCCGGCCGGTATGAGCGTGAGCCAGTTTACGGATTTCCTCGTGACCGAGTTCGAGGGCAAGATCGCCGAACTGGGCGCGGAGAACATTGCCGCGTTCGTTGCCGAGCCGATCCAGGGTGCGGGCGGCGTCGTGGTCCCGCCGCCGGCGTACCTCGAGCGCATGTGGAGCGTCGCTCGCTCGCACGGCATCCTGTTCATCGCCGATGAGGTCGTAACGGCGTTCGGCCGGGTGGGGCACTGGTTCGCCTCATCGTCCGAGTTCGGGATCGAGCCTGACATCATCAACTGCGCCAAGGGGCTCACTTCAGGGTACCTGCCGCTGGGGGCGACGATCTATTCGGACGCGATCCACGAGGTCATCAACACGCCGGATCCTGACGCGTGGTTCGCGCACGGGTTCACGTACTCCGGCCATCCGGTCTGCTGCGCGGTGGCGCTGCGCAACATCGAGATCATCAAGCGGGAGGACATCCTGCAGCACGCCAGGCTGGTCGGCGATTACTTCGAAGGGCGGCTCCGGGAGCTTGAAGCCTTGCCGCTGGTCGGCGAGGTGCGTGGCCGGCGGATGATGATGTGCGTCGAATATGTTGCGGACAAGACGACGAAAGCGAGCTTGCCGGACCATCTGAACATATCAAAGCGCATTTCCGATCTGTGCGAGGCCAATGGCCTGCTCGTCAGGCCGCTCGGGCACCTGGACATCCTGTCGCCGCCCCTGACGATCACCAGGTCTGAGGCCGACTTCATCGTCGATACGCTGAAGGCCGCGATCGAGGAAGTGACACGTACGCTGCCGCTGCCTGCGTGTTGACGGCCGGCGAAGTCGCCGTTTGGAACCGTTCGGAATCGTGCGGTCGGGCGGGCGGTTCCCCGACGTTCCAATCACCACGGAATCTTCCGGCCCAGGTAATCCAGATACTGAAGACCCGCTTTTCCGGCCTGCGCGTCCATGGTATCCGCGAGGTTCGGTATGCTCTCCTCGATGCTTAGACGCGCTTGGGGGCCGCCCATATCCGTTCGCACCCAGCCCGGAGCCATGAGTAGTAGAGTTCGCGGATCACCGGCGTGGCGAGCGGCGAAACTGCGCATGAACATGTTGAGCGCCGCCTTGCTTCCACGATAGACCTCGTAATGTCCGTTCTCATTGTTCGTGATGCTGCCCTGTCCGGACGACATGATCCCGATCGTGCCACTCGGAAGCACGAGATCCTGCAAGGCCTCGACGACGCGCATGGGACCTAGGGCGTTGGTGACCATCACACGTATGAATTCGTCGGTCGAAACGTCGGCGATCGTTTCACGATCGTCGTTCTTGACGCCGGCATTGACGAACAGCAGGTCGAACTTTCTCGATGCCAGACGCGCTCGCAGCGCGGCCACTTGATCGGGATCGATCACGTCGACGCTCTCGATTTCGAGACGATCCTCGGCGGCCCGCAATAGATCGTGCAGTTTCGATGTGCCTCTGGCCCGTTCAGTGGCAACCACGTGCCAGCCGCGCTTGAGATATTCCTCAGCCAAGGCAAAGCCAAGGCCGCGGGACGCGCCTATGAGAAGGAGCGTTTTGTTCGACGATGGACGTGGCATTTACAATGTCCCCTAGCAAGTTATCGAGCATCGCGGCATCGCATTGCGGCCGCCTATGAAGGCCGTCTCCACCTAGGATACGCTGCTCAGAAAGCCTGAGACCCGTGCGCCGCTGCATGGCGCACGGGCGTACCGATGCAATCGGCAGTTTCGAGAATAATTTCACTCGCGAAACCGCTGAAGACGGGCAGAGGTGCAATGCGTTCTATTTCTGCGCGTCGCTCGCGTCTTTCTTGACATCGCCAAACTTAGCTCGAATCTTGCCGATATTCTTTTGGATGTTGCCCTTGGCTTCCAGCGTTTTATCGCCTACGACTTTCCCGGTAGCTTCCTCGATGGAACCTTTCGTCTCTTCGACGCGGCCCTTCACTTGATCCTTGTTCATGCTCATGAATTTTTACTATTAATAGTGACCGGCAAGCGGCCGGCAGGCCCAAATCGAAAAATTTGGTAAATTCCGCCCCACAGCCTAGGACCGCCGGCCTTTCCGGTCTGTGCGTTGTCGTCCACGGCCGCGAAAGATGGCACGCACACACTCCGAGCGCGACGCAAACGTCGGGGTCGCCAACTCATGGCCTTACGGATGCGAGCGCACAGACTGTCGCCGCGGATCTGTTTATCGTCGCCGCGTTCAGTACCTACCGCGCGTTCAGTACTTATCGCGTGCCCATTTTTGGGGCAGCCCGGGTGCCAAATAGCGCGCAGCCGTTCGTGTTGATGCGCAAAGACCCGGCATTACTCATTCGACACTTCAGGAGAATATTGTGAAACCCATCTACCTGGCTCCGTTGGCGTGCGCCGCAATGCTTTTATCATTCACGGCTGCATATTCAGACGATGTCGGCAGAGCGGATACACAAAACGCATCCGCCGGGCATCGGGATTTTGACAAAGTCGATAGCCACCGGCACGGGTATCTCACTTCCAAGGACGTCAAGGCGGACGATTACGTCAGCAAGAATTTTGCCAAGTGCAATGTGAAGCACGATGGCCACATGAGCCGCGAGGAGTACACCAACTGTCACGAGTAAGTCCAACGCAATTGCTCGGCGACGGCGGGCCGCCTTGGTGGTCTAGGAGACTCACGTTAGGTTGCCGCCGTGGCCGAGGCATTTGGCGTGATGCTGCCGCATCGAATCTAAGCTCAATAATCGACACTTTCGTCCGCACCGACAATCGCGATGCCGTTCGTCGCGACATTGTTGATCGTGGCGAGGCCCGTCCGTGTGAAATTGCCGTCCTCGTCGACCGCGAAAACCGACACGTGCGATACCGTGCCGTCCCCGTCGACGACGGCGGCCCGGCCGCGGCGGTAGGTAATATCGGTCGGATCGCCGTTGAACGTCGCGACGATCGCTGCGTCCTGGATGATCTTCTCGCCATAAACGGCGTATCGGGACACGGACTGACTCGGTGAATTCGCCGAGAACAAGAACGGACCATCAAGCGTGACCCAGCATGGCGCATGTTGCGTGCCGGAACCCGTGACAGTCAACACCGTGTCGTCGCGCACCAAACTGATCTCGTTCGCGTGGGCAATCGTGACGTAGGCATCGTTGCCGCGCGTCGCCAGACCGAACGGTGCGTTTACGTTCGTGGGAATGTTCGCAACCAACGTAGCCGTCCCGGCGATCGCGCCGCGGCGGTCCAAAGTCACGGTTTCGATCGCATTGCTCTTCTCGCTGACGATCAGCTGGCCCGTGAGCGTTCCCACTTGAGCGGCGGAACCGTCGCCGATGAGCAGCGCTGCCGCGCCGTCCGCCGTCGCGTTGACGCCGTTGCGATCGATGCGGTGCGATTCCACGTGGGTCGTCGTCAAAATGTACAAGTGATCCTGGCCGAACGCGACGCTCACCGGGCTCGTGATCGCGGGGACGAGGGACTCGAAGCGCAAGCCGGCGTGATCGGAGTCCTTGGTAAACACCGACACATTGCCCGATCCGAAATTGACGACCGCAAGCCGATCGTGGTTTTGAGAGATCCCGCCCGCGTTACCGCTGACGCCGCCTTGGCCCTCAGTCGGAATTTGCTTGAGCAGGTGACCGCTCTCGTCGTACACCAATAACTCGTTGCTCGCCGTGTTGGAGGCTGTGACAATGAGCGCGTGCGCGTCTGCGGCAAAGTCGCTCGCTTGTGCGCCGGTCGCATACGCAGCCATCAAAGACAGTGCACCGATTCCATGAGATACCGTTTTCATTTGAACTTCCTCGAGTAGGTTGTGGGGCGACGACTTGATGTCGGTCTTCCCTTAGTTCGCTCTCGAGGCACGGAAGGTTACAGAGTCGGTGTCCCTTATTCTTGCGCTACCAAGCTCGCGCCTACCAGCGCAGCAGCCACGGTCCGAGCCACGCGCCCAGCATCGTCGGAATCAGCATGCCGCAGAGATACCAGATCCCGATGAACGGGGCCGCGAGCTCGGGACAATGCAAGGAATACGCGAGCGCAGCCATCGATCCGGCGGCGAATCCCGCGGCTGCTCCCGCCAGCCGAAGTCTTGTCGGCGCAAGAGCGCGCATGATCCACAGATGCGCGATGAATAGGGGCGCGGCAATCAGCGCGATCAGAAACGGACACACGGCGGCCGTCGCGCCAAATACCAATCGCGTACGCGTCTGCGGCGATGCCGGCGCGAGCGCGACCATGGCGAGCACCCACATCGCGATCACGACCAGCGCGAGCGCCGCCGGTACGAGCCCGAGGCGCCGTCCCGGCCGTGCGAGTCGGTGCACGCCAAGCAGTGCGATTGCGCTCAGGGCGAGGCAATACGTCTCTCTGATCCAAAACATCGGTTCTGGGAGGTAACGCGAGAGCGCGGGGTTCAGGCGCAGGATACCGACCGTGAAGGCCACGGCGATCAGCGTGCCGGTTGCGAGCGCGAGGCGAAAGCGGCGCGCTATTTGCCGAGGGTCGACCGGCTCGACGCCTGCGGCGAGCATCTTCACCAACTCGTCCGTCTTCACGCGGTGCTCCGTATCGTGGCGGCGAGCGCCTTGAGGCCGCGGTGAATGCCGATTTTAACGGCCGATACCGACATTCCGGTCCGCAAGGCAGTGTCGGCTACCGTGGCCCCTTCGATTTTCACATACCAGATTGGCAACCGCTGACGATCCGGCAAGGCCCGAAGCAGCTTCGCGACGTCGAATCGAGCCTCCGCGGCCTCCGCATCCGCCGCGGCGAACAGTTCGGTCTCGTCGTCGATCGGGTCGTGGAGCAGATCGGAGCGGGAGCGGCGCCGCAGCAGGTCGATGAGTTTGTAGCGCGCGATCGCGTGAACCCAGGGCGTCAGCGGCTGCTCGGGAGCGTAAGTGTGTCGCTGATTATGAATCGCCACGAGAATTTCCTGCACCAGGTCCTCTGCCTGATCGGGCAAGCGCGCGAGGCGCCGACGTAAGAATGCCCGCAAAAGAGCCGTCAGCTCGGTCAAAAATTGACGGTACGCCTGCTCGTCACCGGCAAGACCTTGCGCAATGAGGCTTCTGAGGCGCTTTTCATTCAACTGCCGCGAATCCTTCTGATTATTTCGTTGGATGTGTCGGATCGGTTACAGGCGCCGCCCAAAAAAAGGCCGCCAACCGTGGGGGCGCGCGGCTCGGTGGCATCTGTCTCCGGTAGACCGGCGATAGGCGATCCTTATTGCATTGCCTATTGAGGAGAATTGACGACACGGAGAATTAAGGCACGATAGCCGCAATTGCCCTAATCCCCTGCATCCGATCCAGAACTTCATTCGCTGACAAATCAGACAAAACGCAATATTTTCTGGACACGGACGTATTTGCGCAATGCTGATTCGCAATAATGCTGTCGAACCTATTATTCCGGCTTCTTACGCATGCGCGACCAGCGACGCTAATTGGTGATTGTTAGGACATGATTTGATGACAAACACATCAATAGCCATCGCATGATGCGCCGCTACGCAACCGAAGCTTTCTCATGCTGAAGGGGATGCAGGGCAGCCTACTTCGCAGGGCATGGGCCCGCTTGAAGAAGCACCCGCTGAAGGATTGGACCGGGGCTCATCACGGGCGTCGCCGACGACGCTCCCAGCGGTATCGCCACCTACTCTCAAGCGGGTGCGCAATTCGGATTCAGCATGCTGTGGACCATGCCGCTCGCCTTCCCGCTGATGTCCGCGATCCAATACATATGCGCGTCCATCGGCCGGGTCACCGGCAAGGGACTCGCCGCCAACATTAAGGACGCGTTTCCACCCTTGATAATCAAGTCCGTCGTGTTATAGCTGCTCGTTGCGAACACACTCAACATCGCCGCCGACGTTGCTGCCATGGGGGAAGTGGCCGAACTGATCAGTGGCTACAATCGCCATCTGAAGACGGCGGTTTTTGTGATCGCAACGCTGCTGCTGCAGATTTTCATTGCCTATCATCGCCATGTTCGCTTCTTGAAGTGGTTGACGCTTTCGTTGTTCGCGTACGCCGCCGTGCTGTTCACGGTTCATGTGCCCTGGGGAGAGGTAATGCTGCGCACGATCTGGCCCGATTTCAGGCCCAATGCCACGGCCGCCGCAGTGGTAGTCGGCGTCTTCGGCACGACCATCAGTCCGTATTTGTTTTTCTGGCAGGCGTCCGAAGAAGTCGAGGATATGCATGCGGGCAAGAGTTCGCCGTTGTTGCGGAATTTGCGTGCGGCCGAAGCGGAATTGCCGCGCATTCGCTGGGATGCCTGAAGCGGCATGTTCTACTCCGACCTTGCCGCCTATTTCATCATTTTGGCGACTGCCGTCACGTTGCACGTCGCGGGAATCACTGACATTAATACCGCGGCAGACGCGGCAAACGCGCTTCGGCCGTTGGCGGGAGAATTCGCTTACATACTCTTTGCCGTGGGGATTCTCGGGGTCGGGCTGATCGGCGTGCCGGTACTTGCCGGTTCGGGCGCGTACGCGCTGGCTGAAACCATGGGCTGGAATACAGGTCTCGAACGCGAGGCGACCAACGCCCGCGGGTTCTACAGCATCATCGCGGTCAGTTTACTCGCGGGTCTCGGGATTCAGTACCTGCCCATCAGCCCCATGAAGGCGCTGTTTTGGAGCGCGGTTATCAACGGCGTGGTGGCCGTCCCTTTGATGGCGGTGATCATCCTGCTGGTGTCGAAGAAATCGGTAATGGGCGCCTACGTCGCGAGCCGGCAGATCGTCATACTCGGCTGGATCGCGGCGCTCGTCATGGGCGCCACAGCGGTGCGCATGTTCATGCCCGGCTAGGCTGGCGGGCCATGGATCCGCTGAGCCGCCTCTGCGCAGCTGTTTCTCGTCGGAACGACCATTGCGGACAAGCCAATTTCGGCTTTGTCATGCGACTGAATAACGGCGCGGCGCGAGCACCGGCACTGGCGGGTCTTTATGGTATTCTGTCCGTGCGTACTCGCCCGCAAGGAAGCAACGAAGGCACGGCATGGCTATCGATGTGCAGGAGATCACCGGTACCACAGCGATCGCTGCAGCGCGTCTCAGTGACTTTTCCACCGGCGGCGCCGTCCCGCTGCCCGCGCACACTGCGTGGCTGGATTCCAAGGTCAAGCCGCTGATATCCGGCAACCCGTCGGCCTGGGTGGATTTGCTCGGCCACGCCTCGCGGCAGTGGAAGCATACCGGCGGGATGAATTCCCACCAGCTCAATCGCATATTATCGTTTCAGCGCTGCGAGGCCTTGAAGGCGCGCATCGCGGGCTACGGCTCGAGTGTGCGATTCAACGTCGAGTTTGCCGAGGGCGACGATCAGTCGGTCATGCCGAACCCGAACGACGGCTACGATCGGGCCGCCGACGCCGTTCACGACGACGCGCAGCGCGGACCTGCGGATGTTCAATTCGACGGCGTCTCTATACCAGGACGCGGGAGCCACGTTCGGCTCGTACAGCGTCGGCGGCACAATGCGGCTGACGATCAAGGAAATCGTCGATTTCTTTGGTTTGATCGGCACGCATCCGAGCACCATACCGATGTCCGGCGGTTGGGGAGTGCAGATGCCCGGTCTGGGTTCCGCAAGCGAAGGCGTGCTGGCCCTCGTGAGCGGCATTCTGCCGCTCATCAGCTACTAACACCCGGAGACGCGATGGCAGCGAAAAGGGAATCCAGGGATCAAATTCCTGCGCTGCTGAGGAGTAAGATTGGGGATGCCGCCGTTGCTATGCGGCTTAGCGCGCGAGGTGTTTGAACATGGCAGACATCACCCAGCAATTCTTTCAGGCGGTTGCGAGCGGGACCCGATTCCAAGAGGCCTTCAATCTCTTGAACGGCATGGACATGTTCGGGATGTTGCGGGCACTGAATGCTCTCGATGCACCGATGTTGCGCGAGTTGCGCTTGCGACAGCCACAGTTCGGTAATTGGGGCGGTCCAAATATCGCGCGTATGAACTTTGCGATGGACGTCGTGCAAACGAGAACGGTGCCGGCTCCGCCCGCCGGGTTGCCGGCGGATCAGGTAACGGCGGCAAACACGTTTCTCGCGGCCACCGCCGCGGGCGGCCTGACTCGGCACGAAGGCGTGGTCGCCATCGAAAGTTGGACGGCCCGCTACAAGCAAGGGGATCAAAGCGTCGATAATCGGTTCCTGTATCCGGCTGCCGTTCCGTATCTCGCGTTGGAGCAGAAAGGCATGATCGCGATGCGGTCGCTCGATGTGGGCTGTTACGGCGGTAAACTCGCGAATGTTCACGGTCTTGCGGTTCATTGTACTGCGGGCGGTGTCGGTCCGAGCGCGTATGGCGTGGCGCAGAATCGCTGCGTTCCAACCTGGAACGACAACGGCGCAAGCGCGCATTTCGCAATCTCCGGCGACGGAACCGTCGTGCAGTTCATACCGACCAGTCACGTCGCCTTCGCACAGGGCGCGGGCAATCCATTTTGGATCAGCGTCGAGATCGACAACGATGGCATCGCGACGATGACGCTGCCGCAGCTATCCGCCGTCAAACAATTGTTCGCGTGGGTCTGCAGGTCCTTCGCCGTCCCGCGGTCCTTGGCGACCGGCCACATTTGCAAAGTGGAATCATGGGATCGCATTACGCGATCCGTATGCAATTTTTCGAACGCGTTCGTTTCGGAGAGCCGCGGCGAGACCATCGGCTCGCACGGCCTCTCGTGCCATCGCTGGCTGGACTTCGGCGGAGGCCGCGCGTGTCCCGGCGCGGGAATTCTGTCCCAGCTTCCATCGATCGCGAACCCGTTGATGGTGTGCTGAGGGTCTGGCGGGATCGGAACGCTCTATTGCCTCGCTCGGCCCGCTTGATAGCAGTACCGATTCCGGGTTACGGTCCCGATCCGACGATGGGCCCGAGAGTCAGTCTGTACTGGAACGCACGTGGAAGCGGCGGATCGGCTTTATGCTTGCGTCGGGACAAGGATTTTTCCGCCGTTGGCGGGCGCCAACCGGTTGCATCCTCGAGTGCTTCGAGTTCACCCATTTGCGCAGCGATTGTTCGCTTCCGTGAATCGAGCTGCTGCCAGATCGATTTGGCTCGTTCGATGGCAGCGGGTGTGGCGCAGGGTTCGCCTGCGAGTGCCAGATAATTCGCTTTGGCGCCGACCGTCGCGCTCAGCGCCGAGCGATAGCGGGATTCCAACTTGCGCAGTCGCGTTTCGATGTCCATCGCGAACCTCGCATGGCAGGGATGCATCAAATCGACAGCAAGCGCTCAAAGAAGGACCGGTAGCGTCGAAAAGCCAGTCGCCGATTCTCGGTTGATGCCTTTTCTGTCTTCATATCGCCTTCGAGCACAGAGCGTTGCTCGGAAAACGAATCCGACAAACTCTTGATGACCTGGGTGACGAGTTCATCGCCCGCGCGGACGGCTTCCTCTGGATCATCAACGAAGCCTTTTTGTACAACGTCCCAACGCGAGCGAAAATCCGTCGCCGCGTGCTGCGTAAATAGCGGGGCGAGGGTTTTTTCCGATGTCGTTCGAATCACGCCGTCGGTGTTTACCGCGAAAACAGGCATATCAGCGTCGCGCGCCGACGGCGGTGGAGTGTCCGCGGAAAGCGCGATATTTGGAGTGGTCAACTGTCGCGGCTCGCCGGTCATTGGGGTATTCATGATTATTCCTGCCTTGAGGTATTCCATGCTCCCGAGCAGTATCTGCTGCATGGGAGGCATTTCGATAAGTAGGAAGCATGCTCGTTAGGTTGTCTTCGCGGCAGAGGGCCACCCGCCCCACATGCCGTAGGACTCCATTACGTAAAGCCCCAAGGTATCGCTGACAGGCTGCGGCAAAGCGATGCCGGAAGGACGCCGGGGAGCTAACCCATTGTTCCCTATATGCCAAATGACGTTATGCGTGATCCTGCGTGCGCAAGCTCATCGCTCATGAGCGAAAAGCCGATCAGAGGCTGATATTGGCGGCGGGTCTCGCACACGAATGGCTCGAAGGGGCCAGCGTGAAAGTGTACAGAATGCCGACTATTTACGGCGACCTCAATCATTCATTGCGCAGCGTGGATGCAAACACGTTGCGATTTGAGATCGACGGCGGGATCATGGGTCAGATGGTCCTGCGGCCGCAGTCACCTGCACCACAGAGAAATGAGCACGGAAAAACAACCCTCACGAGAAATCTCCGGCACCTTTAGCGAGGGTGAGGCCGCCCATATGGGCGTCGCGCGCCAAATGGGACTGATCATCCGCACCATCTTCGGCTCACCGGTGGGCAAGAGAGTCGTGGTGTTGGTGGCCGTTACCGTTCTTGTCGTCGCTGCCACGGCCTATGGGCAGATTCGCCTCAACGGCTGGAACAAGCCTTTTTTTGATGCGTTGTCGCGCCGCGACTTGCGCGACTTTCTTTACCAGCTCGGTGTCTTCTTCCTGATCGCCGGATTTCTCCTCGCTCTCAACGTGGCGCAGCGGTGGCTGGTGGAAACCTTGGAGCTCAGGCTACGCGAGGGGCTCGTGCTCAGTCTGCTCCAAGACTGGATGCTGCCGCGCCGAGCGTTTTGGCTCGCCAATGCGGGGCAGATGGGCGTCAATCCGGATCAACGCATACACGAAGACACACGCAAGCTCTGCGAGCTCTCCGCCGATCTCGGCGTCGGACTGCTCCAAGCTTCGATCTTGTTCCTTACTTTCGCGGGCGTGCTCTGGGTTCTGTCCAACGACTTCATTTTCCGCGTCGGCGACCGGGATTATACAGTACCGGGCTTCATGGTCTGGGCGGCAATCATCTACGCCAGCGCGGGCTCTCTTCTAAGCTACTGGATCGGGCGAAGCCTCATCGGCCGCAACGCGGAGCGCTACGCGCGCGAGGCCGATCTGCGCTTCTCGCTGGTGCGCGTCAACGAGCACGTTGATGACATTTCCTTGGCCGCCGGCGAGGCGGACGAGAAACGCCGCATTGCCCTTCATCTCGGCGATGTGCTTGCCGCGACTCGCCGCATCGTCATGGGTCACGCCAATCTCACGTGGATCACGGCCGGCTTTGGTTGGGTGACGATAGTCGCTCCCATACTCGTCGCGGCGCCCTTGTACTTCAGTGGGAAAGTCTCTTTCGGCGGTCTCATGATGGCGGCCGGCGCTTTCACCCAGGCGCAGTCGTCGCTGCGCTGGTTCATCGACAATTTCAGCGCCATCGCCGATTGGCGCGCGAGCTTGCTTCGAGTCGCGAATTTCCGCCAGGCGTTGATCGCCACCCATGAACCGCGCGGGTTTGAAAGCCGTATTGTCTACACCGAGGGCGATCCGGGTTCGATTTCATTCGATAACCTCGAGATCATTTCCGCCGCTAACGCCGATATGCTCAAGGAAACGAAAGTGGTCGTGAACAGCGGCGAGCGCGTCCTCGTTCTGTGTGCGCCGGGAACCGGTAAAACGCAGCTTTTTCGGGCAATGGCAGGCCTGTGGCCCTGGGGCGCCGGGCGCATCACGCGTCCGATGGGCGAACAGATATTTTACCTGCCGCGCGGCACGCCCTATCTGCCGCGCGGAACGTTACGCGAAGTCCTTGCCTATCCATTGAAGGCCGAGAGCTTCGGCGAGAGCGCTTTCACACGTGCGCTCTACCGGCTGGGTCTCGAACGTCTCGCGCCGTTGCTCGATACGACTCGCCGTTGGGACCGGGAATTGAGTCAAGACGAGCAACTTTGCCTCGCGATTGCCCGCATCTTGCTGCAGAATCCTCCTTGGGTGCTCATTGACGGCACGTTCGGCTCCCTCGACGACGATGTCCTCGAGCTGGTCATGGATGTCTTCACCAACGAACTTCAGCGGATCGGAGTCATCCACATCGGCGGCCCTGCTCAGGCGCATACTCTGTTCACACGCGTCTTGCATCTCGTCAAGGCCCCCCGCGTCCAGAAGAATGCGACGGTCTCGACCGATCGCGGAAATCGACAATGAGGAAAACGCCGATATCGACCGGAAGAAGTGCTGCGAAGCGGATGGCGAGCCGTCTGTTCTTCCTCTTGTTTGCGGCGATTTCATGCTCGCGGGCCGCCGCGTCGAGCTTCGAATTTCACCCTCCCTCATCGACGGGGGATGCCACGACACCGGCAATCATGCGAGATTTGGCCGATCGCCTCCTTCCCATCTATCAGGAATCAGATCCTGACCGTTATCTTGCGAATCTTTCCGCACTTCAAATGGTCGCTGGCAACTACGTGGCCGCATACATTTCGCGGCAATCACTGCGCGACCGGCGGCGGCTCTTGGATGCCGGCCGCCCGGTGGGCCGTGACTTGATATACGACATGTATGCGCACGCGAGGGCCATCGAAGCGGAAAATCGGGTTTCATTCGCGGAAGGATTTACGAAGTCGTACGCAGAGGTGATTCCTCGTCTCAATGACCAGGACGCGTACTCCGTCGCCGAATGGCTGGGGACTTCTCCGGCGGTGTTTCGGGACGCTTTACAAAATCTCTTCGACCGGCAGCGGGCTGAAGACAGCATTGGGCAATCAGATGCCGTGGAGCTGATTCGGGCCTACCTCTCCTTCGACGCTTACCGGGCTTTCGGCCCATTGGTGGATTCGCTCAATGGCGAGGAGGATCGCCGCCGCTACACCTTCGACAACGAAGTTCAGATCGAGACTCGCGACGGGGTGACCCTTGCCGCCGTGTTGGTTCGCCCGAAGAGCCCCTCGAAACCGCTTCCGACGCTGCTCGAGTTCACGATTTATGATTCACGAAACTACGCCAAGGAATGCGCCGCGCACGGCTACGTCGGGGTAGTGGCCTACGCCCGAGGAACGCATACGACTCCGCGTCAAGTGGTTCCCTATCAGTACGACGGCGATGATGCGCGCACCGTCATCGGCTGGATTGCCAAGCAATCCTGGAGCGATGGCCGCGTGGGCATGTACGGCGACGGCTATAGCGGCTTTGCCTCATGGGCGGCGGCGAAACATTTGCCGCCCGCACTCAAAGCCATTGCCACGTCGGCGGCCAGCGCTCCGGGGATCGATATGCCGATGGGGGGCAACGTCTTTCAAAACTCCGCGTACCGATGGTCTTCTTACGTGACCAATTCCCAGTCTTCGGATCAAGGGGACTACTACGACGATGCCCTGTGGCACGCGCTCGATCAGAAGTGGTACATCAGTGGAAGGCGATATCGCGATATGGGCCGCTTATATGGAAAGCCCAACCCGATCTTCATCCGCTGGCTGAATCACCCGAGCTACGACCGTTACTGGCAAGAAATGATCCCCTACGGAGAACAATTCGCACACATCAACATCCCGGTGCTGACGACCACCGGCTACTACGCAGGAAGTGAAATGGGCGCTCTGTACTATTTCACGCAGCACCATCGATACAATCCGCACGCCGATCATACTCTGGTCATTGGACCCTACGACGACGCCGTGATGCAGCGTGGACCGTTGGCCGTGTTGCAGGGTTATCAAGTGGATTCGGCCGCTCTCGTTGATCTCCACGAGCTGCGCTATCAATGGTTTGATCACGTCCTCAAGGGCGGCACGACGCCGTCTTTATTGAAGGATCGGATCAATTACGAAGTCATGGGTGCAAACGAGTGGCATCACGCGCCGTCACTCGAGGCCACTTCCAAGGGTTCGTTGAGATTTTATCTGGACCCATCGGCATCCGGTGACGGCCACCGGTTGACGCAGCATAAGAACTCCAACGCCGCCTTCGTCCGCCAGACTGTGAACTTTATCGATCGCAAGGATGCGGCATGGATGCCTTCCCCGATCCTGATCAACACCAGCTTGGCAACTCACCACGACGTGATGTTCGTCAGTGATCCGCTGACCAAGCCGCTCGAGTTCAATGGTCTGTTTTCAGGCCGGCTGGATTTTACGGTGAATAAAATGGACACGGACCTGAACATCATTCTGTTCGAACGCCTGGCGAGCGGGGCTTACATTCGCTTGTTCAGTCCAACCTACGAGTTTCGTGCCAGCTACGCAGGGGACCGAGTGCACCGCCACCTGCTCAAGGCGGGTGAGCGCCAGGAGCTGACGTTCAAGAGCGAGCGCATGACGAGCCGGCAGCTCCAGCCCGGCAGCCGACTGGTGATGGTCCTTGGCATCAACAAGCGGCCGGATCGCGAAATCAACTACGGTACCGGCGGCGACGTGAGTGAGGAATCCATTGCCGATGGCAAAGTTCCACTCAAAATCCGGTGGCACAACGATAGCTACATCGACATCCCTATCCGCAGGTAGCGCAGCTAACCGTCGCCCATGACGATGAAAGGCGCTCCAGTGCTTTTAGACGTCCTTTTGGCGTGACCCACGCAGCAACAGTACCGCCAACAAAACGCCAAGCCAAATGGGAAACCTGACAAATGCGAACATGAGCAATAGGTATCCACGGGTCCGAACGGTCGGATCCGGAGTACCCGCGGCGTGCGCCAGGATTGAGGACATGTAATAGGCGGCGTGTGCGACGACGCATACCAGCCAGATCCCGACAAGGAACGATGGACTTATGGATCGAAGCGCGGAGCCGATACTGCGCATACGCTCGCCGGACATCTAACGATACCGTCGAGCGACGCGGGCCTGCGTCGGCGACAGACGTTGCGCACGATCGTTGCCGTCGACTCGGAAAGAAATATCGTCGAACGCGCGGTTGCGATTGCGATTGCGATTGCGGTTGCGGATGCGGACTGGCATATCGCGCAGCTTGCACCCCGCCAGGTCGTGATGGAAGCCTGTGGGGCGAGCTAGGCAATTGCTGCTTCGAAACTCGATCGCGCGTAGAATTCGCTCTGGTCCGTGAACACTGGAGGACGCAGTGAAGTACTCCATCCATGTCAACGGCGCTATTAAGCGCGTTGAGGCCGATGCGGATACGCCGCTGCTTTGGGTGCTCCGCGATACGCTGAACCTCAAGGGCACCAAATTCGCCTGCGGGACGGGCATGTGCGGAGCTTGTACCGTCCATTTGAACGGTGCGGCGAGGCGTTCGTGCCTGATTTCGATCGCGAATGTCGGGTCGGGCGTCGTTACGACGATTGAGGGCATCGGTGACACGCCGGTCGGCAAGAAGGTCCAGCAGGCATGGCTGGATATCGATGTCGTGCAATGCGGGTACTGCCAAGCGGGCCAGATCATGTCGGCGGCCGCGTTGCTCGCCACCAACACGAAGCCTTCGGATGCCGATATCGACCACGCCATGGCCGGCAACATCTGTCGCTGCGCGACCTACCCGCGGATTCGCGCCGCAATCAAGCTGGCGGCCGGTCTTCCGATGATCGATGCCCGGGAAGCAGACGCATGAAGCGCCTCGAGATCACGGCGGCAGAGCCGGCCGGCGACGGAGTTGTCCATGCGCGGCGCGCTTTTCTGCGGGCAAGCGCTGCGCTCGGCGGCGGCTTACTGCTCGAGTTCGCGCTGCCGGTACGCGGATTTGCACGCGCGAATCCGCAATCCCCGGCCGAAGGCGGGGTGCTCGGCGCCTACGTGCGCATCTCCCCCGACGGCCTGGTTACGATCACCTCCAAGAATCCGGAAATCGGTCAGGGCATCAAGACGATGCTGCCGATGTTGATTGCAGAAGAACTCGATGCTGATTGGAGCAAGGTCCGAATCGACCAAGCGCTGAGCGATCCGGCAGTCTTCGGGCGGCAGGTTGCCGGCGGCAGCCGCGCGACTCCGTTGAACTGGGAGCCGATGCGTCGCGTCGGCGCCGCCGCGCGTCAGATGCTGGTTCTTGCGGCATCGCAAATCTGGGCAGTTCCTGCATCGGAATGTCAAACCAGTTCGGGCGTCGTGCGCCATGCACCGAGCGGCCAAACGCTCGACTACGGTGCGCTTGCGTCGAAGGCGGCCACGATTGCCGCGCCGGATCTAAAGGCGGTGACGCTCAAGGATCCCAAGGACTTCCGCATCATCGGCACGCCGCAGCGCGGCGTCGACAGCCCGGCGGTCGTCACCGGCAAGCCGCTGTTCGGTATCGACGTCGATTTGCCCGGCATGCGGCATGCCGTATTCGTGAAATGTCCGGTGTTCGGCGGTGCCGTCAATCACGCGAATCTCGAAGCCATTCTTGCGGCGCCGGGCGTGAGTCACGCGTTCGTCGTCAACGGCGGCCAGACGTTCGATGGCCTCGTGAGCGGCGTCGCGATCGTCGCCGATAGCTGGTGGGCGGCCGCCAGGGCGCGCCGCAAACTTGAGGTCGACTGGAACGAGGGCCCGACCGCCGCGCAGGACAGCGCCGGCTTCGCGGCTCGAGCCGCCGTGTTGGGTCCGCAGCCGCCCGAATTATCGATCGCGCGCGAAGGCGATGTGGATGCCGCGCTCGCTGGCGCCGCGCATGTCATCGAAGCGGCCTACAGCTATCCGTTTCTCGCGCATGCGGCGCTCGAGCCGCAGAACTGCACGGCGCATGTTCAGGACGGCAAGGCGGAGATTTGGGCGCCGACGCAGAATCCGGACTCCGGCTGCAAGATCGTCGCGAATACGCTGGGCCTCGCCGAAGCGGACATCACGATACACATGATGCGCTGTGGCGGCGGATTCGGCCGGCGCCTGATGAACGATTACATGGTCGAGGCCGCATGGATATCCAGAGAAATCGGCGCGCCCGTGAAGCTGCTGTGGGACCGGGAGGACGACCTGCGCCATGATTTTTATCGTCCTGCGGGATTCCACTTTTTCAAGGCGGGCCTCGACGGCGCAGGCAAACTCGTGGCATTTCGTGACCACTTCATATCGTTCGGTACGGGCGGAAAATTTGCCAACAGCGCCGGACTGCAGCCGGTCGAATTTCCCGCACGATTCGTGCCGAACTTCGAACTGGGCGCCACGCTCATGGCGCTCGGCGTTCCGACCGGTCCGATGCGCGCTCCGGGCAGCAACGCGCTGGCCTTTGCCTTTCAGTCGTTCATCGATGAACTCGCGTTCGCCGCGCGCCGCGATGCGGTGCAATTTCGCTTGGATCTCCTGGGTCCGCCGCGCATCTATGCCGGCACCCAGGGTCCGAATGGGGCGACACCGGACTTCGATTCCGGGCGCATGCGCGCCGTCCTCGAACGGGTTGCAGATCGGTCAGGCTGGAGAAAGCGCGCGCTTGGAACTCGATCCGGCCTCGGCGCGGCGTTCTATTTCAGCCATTTAGGCTACTTCGCCGAGGTCGTGCAGGCGACCGTCGATGCGCGCGGCGACATTCGCGTCGACAAAGTCTGGGTGGCAGCCGACATCGGCAGCCACGTCATCAATCCGATGGGCGCCGAGAATCAAGTCCAAGGGGCCGCAATCGACGGCATCAGCGCGGCGCTCGGACAGGCCATCTCGATCGAGCGCGGGCGCGCGGTCCAGAGCAATTTCGATGACTATCGGCTGTTGCGCATCGACCGTGCTCCGCCCGTGGATGTGCATTTCGTGATTTCCGACAATCCACCGACCGGTCTCGGCGAGCCGGCGCTGCCGCCGGTGATTCCGGCCTTATGCAACGCCATTTTTGCAGCCACCGGCAAGCGCATCCGCAAGCTGCCGATCGACCGGGCCGAACTGTCCTTGGCCTGACGACGCGGTTCGCAGCCGAGACGGGCGCCTTCGGCGCGAATCACCAGCTACGCCAATCGCTGGTATTCCTCGACGTCGCTACGATGCCTCGAATCAATTGAGCGCTATTGCACGCTGTAGCCGCGACCGCCTAAACATGCTGATTGGGCTCGCAGATAGTCCTGCCGTACGGCCGGCGACGGAATCGCGGCAGGCGGGGCAGTCGCACCAGGGGTCGATGCTGCTACGCCGCCCGTCAATGTCGGGTCGAAGCCGGTTTGAGCTGCGGCCCACTTTTGACACTCATACGCATCCTTCGATTGCTGCTCAGCCGTCTGCCCATTCTTGGGGTACGCAAATAGCTTGAAACTCGACGGTGCTGCGGTCGATCCCACCTGATTGGCGACTTCCGGCGGCGGCATGACGGTCTCATATTGGCCCACGGCGCCGTTCCAGATGTAATAGGTGTCGTTCGCGTAGTAGTAGGGCACTCCGTCCCACCAATAGGTGGAGTAATACAAGGGTAGCGCGCCGAAAAACAGTCCATACCCGAGACCCCAACCCCAACCCCAGCCTCCATACCAACCACCATATCCGCGCCAGCCGTAGCCGCCACGCCATCCACCATAACCGCCATGCCAGCCGCCATAGCCGTGGCCTCCGCCATAACCGCCACCGTGACCGCCATAACCGCCACCGTGACCGCCGCCGCTTGCATGACCGCCGCCGTGACTCTGCGCCATTGCCGTCGCGCTCAAGAACAGCCCTGCGACCACCGCTATCGCGGCCATTCGAAATCTGCGAATTGTCGTTACGTTGTGCATGACATCACCACCATTTATATCCGCGCCTCGGTCGACATTAAACCCTACGAAATTTGAATGCGGGGAATGTCGCGACCTTTGATTTTTAAGACCGTGCGCCCGGCGATTCAGTTCCGCAAATTCAGCATCCACATCTTACTCTAACCCGAATGGCGCGCACTAAAGCCGCCACCGCCATCGCGCCGATGGTGTGCGATCACAGATGCAACACTGGCAGCCATAAGGAGTATTGTTAGCGCCTGGCTTGGACGAAGCGCCTCGGCCGGCGCTGAATTTGCCGTACTTAAGGAGTTCATGATGAAAGCTCACTCCACAATGCATCGCTACCGGCTGCTTATTGGAAGCCTGTTGGGAATCGTTCCGTTTCTTGCGTTCGCAGGGCCACCGATGGGCCCGGAACAGGGCGGCGAGGGCTGCGCCGAGAGGGCGCATGATGGCCGTTCCGGACCGGATGGCCGCGGATTCGGGGATTTCGATTTTCATGAGCATGGCTGGGGCTGGAGTCCGCATCCTGCGTTCCTCGAGGGACTCAAGCTGACGGATGAGCAGGAGGACAAGGTGTTTGCGGTCCTTCACGCGGCCGCACCGGCATTGCGTGAACAAGCGAAGGCTGCCCGTAAGGCACAGGACGGACTTCGTGAACTCGGCACGTCTGCCCAGTATGACGATGCGCGGGCGAAGGCGTTGACCGATGCGGCGGGAAAGGCGGAGAGCCAGCTTGCGCTGTTACACATTCGGGCCGAGCACGAGATCTATTCACTCCTGACTGCGGAACAGCGGGCACAACTGGTTGACCGGCGATCCAATCGCGGGCCGCATGAACACGACGGGCACGGACCGAATCCTTAGCCGCTATGCGTCCGCAGTAGCTTTCGGCGGCGTCGGCTGCACGGCATGTTCGGGCTGGATCGCAGTGTCGGCGGGCGTGTGTAGCATCGCTTCGGGGGCGCGTGCTTCGATGATGGCCGAAAGAAGCTGCATGCTTTGCGCCGCGACTCGGAGGGCGGGCTGATCGACCGGCTGATCGATGACCTGCAGGTCCGCGGTGTTGATGCGCACCGACCATTCGAACAGAGGCTGCGGCAATTGAAACACCTGATCGTCGATCGTGTTGTTGGCGAGCAGCAGGCACAATTCGGCGCGCCCGTCATCCAGGCGTCTTGCGCGCCGCACGCATAGCAGCCGTCCTGCCCAATTCTGCCAGTCCTCGGGCCGCATTGTGTCGCCGTTCTCGTCGAACCACTCGATGTCGCGCACCTGCGGCAGCGGTTCGAGTAGACCATGCTGAAAATAGACGGAGCGCAGCGTGGTGAGCTCCCGGCGCAGGCAGATCAGCCGCGCGACAAAGGCCTGGTGCGCCTTGCCGGCCGGCGATTGCGCGAGCGTCCAGTCGTACCAGGAAAGCTCGGAATCCAGACAGTAGGCGTTGTTGTTGCCCTGTTGAGTACGGCCGAATTCATCTCCGCCGAGCAGCATCGGGGTGCCGTGCGAGAACAGCAGTGTCGCGAGCATGGCCCGCGTCGCGCGCTTTCGCATTTCGAGCACCTGCGCATCCTCCGTGAACCCCTCGACGCCCCAGTTTGCACTCTCATTGTCATTGGTGCCGTCCTGGTTGTCCTCTCCGTTCGCTTCATTGTGTTTCTGGCTGTAGCTCACCAGGTCCTGCAATGTGAAGCCATCGTGAGCGGTGACGAAATTGACCGAGGCCCACGGCTTTCGACGCTGATGGTCGAACAGGTCGGCTGATCCTTGCAGGCGCGCCGCGAGTGCCCCGCGCAGCCCCGAGTCCCCGCGCCAGAACTTTCGCACTTCGTCGCGAAACTTGGCGTTCCACTCGGCCATGCCGGGCGGGTGATTGCCGAGCTGATAGCCGCCCGGTCCCAAGTCCCAGGGCTCCGAGATCAGCTTGACGCGCGCCAGCGTCGGATCCTGCAGCAGGGCGTCGAAGAAGCCCGCGCCCTGATCGAAGCCATTCTGTTCGCGGCCGAGAGTCACGCCGAGATCGAAGCGAAAACCGTCGACATGATATTCCTCGACCCAATAGCGCAGCGAGTCGAGTGTCAGCTGAATGACGCGACGGTGCGAGAAGTTGACGGTGTTGCCGCAGCCGGTGTCATTGACGCAGTAGCGCGCGCTGCCAGCCTGCAGGCGATAATAGGCTGCATTGTCCAGACCACGCAGGCTCAAGGTAGGACCGAGTTCGCTGCCTTCGCAGGTGTGGTTGTAGACTACATCGAGCAGCACTTCGATGCCCGCGGCGTGCAGCGCCTTGATGGCGCCCTTGAGCTCCGCCGGGTTCCCATCCGACAGATAACGCGGCTCGGGCGCGAAATAGCTGAGGGTGTTGTAGCCCCAATAATTGACAAGCCCGCGCTCGACCAGTGTGCGGTCGTGCACGCAGGCGAATATCGGCAGCAATTCCAGCGCCGTGACGCCAAGATTGCGAAGGTGGGCGATCGTGCGCTCGTGCCCGAGTGCCGCCGCGGTGCCGCGCAGCCGCTCGGGAACGTCCTCCAGGCGCATCGTCAGGCCGCGCAGGTGCGCCTCGTAGATGACGCTCTCGGACCAGGGGATCTGCGGCGGCCGGTCCTCGCCCCAATCGAAGCGCTCCCCGGTGACCACCCCCTTCGGCACGGCCGGTGCACTGTCGCGCCGGTCATAGGACAGATCCGCGCGCGGTGAGCCGATGCGATAGCCGTAGAGCGCATCGCTCCAGCGCAACGAGCCCACGAGGCGGCGCGCATAGGGATCAAGCAACAGTTTGTTCGGATTGAAGCGGTGACCGTGTTGGGGCTGATAGGGGCCCTGCACGCGATAGCCGTAGACCTGCCCCGGCGCGACCTCCGGCAAATAGCCGCGCCAGACGCCATCGATGCACTCGGGCAGCACGACTTTGCGCAGCTCCTTGCGTCCATTGTCATCGAACAGGCACAGCTGCACTTCTTCGGCATGCTCGGAGAACACGGCAAAGCTGGTGCCGAGGCCGTCCCAGTGGGCGCCGAGCGGAGCGGGGGCGCCCGCAAGCGCGCAGCAGGGCACATCGGATGGCGTGCTCGGCGCTCCTGCCGGCCGTCGCGTCGTGCGGCCGCCTTCCGTCGCGATCGTCGGTTCTAGCTCCGAGGTCATGATATAGATACTTCCTGTGGCAACGGTCCGATGGTAAACAATCGGCGCCCAGCCAACTATCGTGGATTTCCGTGGTCCGAGCGCGCGTTCGTAGACCCGTGTTTTCCGCGCCGCGAGGCACGGCCGGCTTGGCGCCTTGGGTGTACTGGACGCCAAGGCCCGTTAGTGCCGCGTCTCCAGTTTCAGCGCGCTGGCGATGCGCCTCGCGATCGCGTACGCGTCACCGTGCGGCCGATCGGAATAGGCCTCGGTACCGTGACTCCATGCGTCGCCCAGCGCGAACCAGTCGATCGAGCCGCCATGGGGCCCCGAGCGCAGTTCGGCATCGAGCGATTCGAAATAGGCCTGCCATCGCGCTCGGTAGTAATCGCGCGTCAAGCCGGCCCAATCCTTGTTGCCGTAGTCATGCAGGTCGGCTCCCTCGCTGGCTTTTCGGTCGCCCCAGGTCGTCAGGATGGAGCGCGCATCATTCTTGAGGATCGCGTCTTCCTCGCGGCTGGACGCCCATGCCCCAACATCCGCAAGCCAGGTGCCGACCAGAAAGAAACGGTTGGCGGCGAGCAATTGATCCTGCAAGTCCATCAATTGCAGCCAGCGACGCGTCAGCATCTCGAAGCGCAGCCGGTCCTTGGTTTCATACGCCGTGTTGATTTGCGGCAGCAACAGGCGACTCTCGTTGGCCAACGTCTGGCGAGCGACATCCACTAAATCGTATTGATAAGTCTCGCTTGCACGCAGCGCCGGCGCGACCTGCAAGAATTCAGGAAGCACGCGCTTGAAGTCTTCGGCATCGTAGCGCATGGCTTGCGGCGACCAATGCGACGCGCTGTGCGCGTCAAGGCCGGGTTGCGCATCGAACAGAGATTCGTGTGCGGCATCGCGTTCGCTGTTGAAATTCACCCGATCCACGCGGATATCGTATGCGGTGTTCAAGAGAATTCTCCACGCCGCCAGCGCGTGCGAATCGGCGCCGCCATACCGGCGCCGCACATAGTCGCCCGTCCACTGCGCGGTATCGACCGGCTCGCCGCGCCAGGCCATCTCGGTAAACAGATCGAACACAAATGGATTGGTGTCCAAGCCTTCGGTAAAGACCGCGGTGCCGGTCATGTTGCCGTTGGTGCGGCCCAGGCGCTGCAGTCGCTCGGTGATATTGACGATGTTCGCGCCCAGGGTCGTGCGGCCGCCGAATTCCCAGATGCCGCCGAACAAAAACGGCGCGCCTTTAAAATCCGTGTTGCGATCGTCGCGCGGCTCGCGGTCGTGATCGATGTCGATGATGAGCAGGTGCCGCCGGTCGACGCCTTCGAGAAGGTCTTGGCGTGGGTTCCCCTGCCACGCGAGCATCATCCAACTGGCACCGGGGTGCGCCGCCCAGAGCGCATCTTGCACATCGCGCGCGGCTTCGGGCACGGGAACGTCGCCGGAGGCACCGCCCTCCTGGAACACCTCCATGTCATAGATGCTGCTATCGCCGAATAGCTCGCGCTGGTGGCGGTAGAAGCCGGCCGCGAGTTTTGCAAACATCGGATCGCGCGGATCGAGCCAGCCGGGCCGCGTGAAGCCGGCCCACTCGCCCTGCGGTATCACATGGGCCTGCGGGAATTTCCGCTGAAAATCGGCCGGCACGATGCCGTAGAAGCCGGGAAGCACCGGCGTGATGCCGAGCTCGCGCAGGCGCGCGACGATTCGCTGTGCCGATGCCACGCGCTTGCGCAGCAGCGCGCTGCTGATCGGTCCGTTGAAGCAGCACAGATTCCCCATCAGCTGCCAATTCTGATGCGCAGGTTGAGTGATCCAGCGGCGGATCTCCTCGTCCGAGTACCCGACATCCCGGAAGGTGCGATAGAGCACGGTGTCCATGCCGCGCTCGACGATCATCGCGTTGATCCCCGACAACGCCAGCACATCGATCTCATGTTCCCAGCGCGCCCAGCGCCAATAGGGGGCCGTGTAGCCGTCGGCGTTTTGATTCAGCGCGTAGCGGTAGGCATACCGCGTTTCCTTCTCGATGATCGCGGCCGGCAGCGGCCAAGTGCGCGCAACCCCTAGTCGAATTCCGTTAGTTGAGATCTGTACGTGCGCGACGTACTTGAGGTACCAGTTGACGCCGAACAGCACGGCGCTCGGCGTGCTGCCGTCGACTCTGATACGGCCATGGGCAGCTGAAAGGCGAAACCGCTCGTGACCATCGCTGCTTTCGATCCTGCCCAACTCGAATTGCGAGGCCCGCCCGCCCAACAGGCGTGAGAGCACCTGTCGCTCGGGCTCGATGTCGAAGCTCGCCGGCGCCGCGGCCGATGCGGCGGCCGACGCCCCGAAAACGGCCGCGAATAGTGCGGGGCCTGTGATCGAAAACATTGCAGCGCATCTTCGCATAGTGCCGTGCAGACTCCGCGAGCCGCTCACCGCACGGGCAGCGGGGCCAGCCGGCCGCCCGGGTCGACGGCTTGGGTCCCATCAAGAGATGAATTCATACTCACGCCTCCAACACGGCCTTGATCGCGAACTTGGCTCCCAACAGATTTTTGCCTCTCCGGGGATTGCCCCAGAGTGCCGGAGCGGTGTAGGTTCTGTTTTTGGGTTGATTGCCTAGGAGGTTTACCATGCGTAATTCGAAAGCCATCTTGGCGGCCGCTCTGTTCCTCGTCCTTACCGCGAGCATCGCACATGCCGCGGAGACGAAGGCGGTGCAGACCATGGCCGGCATACTGATGAACCTGCATCATTACCCCAGCGACTCCGACAAGCAGGCGCTGGTGCAGATTACACAAGACAAATCCGCGACCGCGGATGAGCGAACCGTCGCCCAGGCGTTGATAGACGTTCAGCACACGGTGGCAGCCGCCGATAAGCCGAAGCTCGAGGCCATCGTCAACAATGACAAGGCAGCCGGTTCGGTCAAGACTCCGGCAGGTGTCATTCTCAATCTGCACCACATGGCATCTGACAGTGACAAGGCGAAGTTGCAGCCGCTGACTCAATAAGCGGCCGATTGATCTAGACGGGCCGCGCTGGACGGGGCGTAACCGGATCCTGGGGGTGATGGTGTCCCGACGTTGAGATCCAAAGTGCCGCCGCGTGCCATGACTTGCGCCGAGCCGTTTGCGGCCCGCGGCAATAAACTTGACGCGGTCCGGCGCAGGCCGACGATGGGTCCGATCGGCTCATTGCGGATTTCCCGTTTGTTGCCGCTGCAGGAAATCCTTCTTGATTTCTTCCGGCAGCGCGAAGTAATCGCCCGCCGTTCCATACCAGCGCGTCGATGTTCGCTGTGCCTCGCGAGAGAAAAGGCCGACCCATAGTTGCTGTTTCTTGACGTCGACGATCACCACGGCCATCTCGCTGGGACAATTGTGTGCCAAGCATTTGTGTACGACCATGTAGTCGCCCATCTGTTGAACGACCGACTCGACGGTGAGTTTCGTGAGCGTGGCGGCCTCGGCCTTCGGAAGAACCCTATGCAGAACGCGTTTGAAGAGCGGCTGGTCGAGCAGCCCGGTGCCGTTCGTGCCGAGCTTGTCCGAAGGATATTTGTCGACCCACTGCAACGCCTGGCCCCAGTCATCGGCGCCTGCGATTGCGCCGACGAACAGAGCCGACGATAGAAAGAGTGCCGCGGCGAGCGCCGTCCTCACAACATTCATCACTTATGAATCTTTTCGAGGGCAACCGCGGCCGGTTGGCCGGCCTTTAGGCAGGTTTCGCACGCGACGATCGAAGTCGAATACCCGGGGCCGGTTCCGTAACTCTTGTCGATGCCTCCCAACTTATTCTTCGCAATATCGAGATACAGCGTACCGCACTGGATATTCTTGGCGGCGTCCGTCATGTCGGAAAACTGGAAATGAACGCCCTTCGGACTGCAGCGGTTGACCTGTTTAACGGCCCCTTCGGTCATCTGCATGAGGCCGGTAGCCGACGAGACGGAGTTCTTTGCCGATGAGTCGAAGTTCGTCTCCTTCCATATCAGGCATATCACGAACTCGGCCGAGTATTCCTTCGACTGATTGTTCTCTTGCACGAGCTTCTTGATTTCGTCATAGGTCATGCGGGCTCCCCCGAGGACATGAGGCGCTCGCGGAGAATCAGTCCCCACCGGGCAGCTCGGTCCAAATGGGTCCGTTCTTGCTGAAGTACAAGGCGCTATCACCTCCCTCGGTCTGAAGGATCAGCGCGTCGCCCAATATTGCGTGCCTGAAGTACGCCGGCATCGTTCTGCCGGCGGTCTCGTGCCGCAAGCGCTTGACCAGACCGTTCATCCCGTCTGGCGGGGTTTCTGGCGCCAAAACGAGTACCGGCGATTGTCCGCAAAGCAGCCAGTGGCGCCATTCGCTGCCCGGTTTCGTCGGGTCTGGATGCGTAGACACCAGCAGGCAACGCGCTTTGAGGTCCTGCGATTCTCCGTATCCAAATGCATTCTTCCGCAACCCATCGAGGTGATCGGCGGTTCCGGTCACCACGGCGACCAAATCCTCGCCCTTTTCAGATGTCAGTGAAATCTTCCCAGTGAGCCGTGTCAGCTCGAAGATCACCGCCACACCGTCCGGAACCGGACGCGCGGTGGCCGCGGCCGGTGGCGCCGAAGCATCCACATCCGCCGCGCGGACTTTATCGATTGGCGCCGTGACGAGGATCGCGAATCCGCACGCCGTCAGCGCAGAGAACAGCGGCCCGTGATCAGCGCCAGTTCGATGGGGCCGGCAGGCGGTAATCGGCGGATTGGCGCCGATGGTGCGGGGCTCGGCCGCTAGGGCGTGCATGCGCCGATTACCGAGTTCAAGAAATCGGTCGGGTTGACGAGATCGCTGCGGCGTTTGTAGGGGACCGCCGCCGTCGTTAGCAGCCCGCTGCCGCTGCCGCTGTACATCTCAAAATGAAGCATCGGATGCGGATTGGTACCGCTCGGGTTGGGATTCACGAGCTGGGCGATGAATGCGATGGTTTGGCCTTCCGCAACCAGCATGTTTCCTGCGATACCGGGCGCGACGGTTACTTCACCATATCGAATCACGCCGATGCCCGGGTGCTCAACCTCGATCGCAAAGGTACCCCAGTAGAAAGTCGCGACGCGGGTTACCTTCCCTGCTGCGACCGCCTTGATTTCACTGCCGAGAGGCGCGTAAAGATCGCAGCCCGCATGCTTACGGCCGCCGGCTCTGGCTGAGCCGAACGATCGCGGCGAGACTTCATAGCTGTAGGTATCGATCCAGCGTGGTACCGGGAAAATGGCCATGAGCAACGGGACTCCGTCGAATGAGGCGACACAACTCCGTCGCCCGGATGACGATCGATCAGCACCTGCGGGATATCTTACGCCTTTTCCGGCCCGTGCCATCGTCGACACGTGGCCAAAGCCCCGCCGCGGCCCAGGCCTTGTCGTCTGAGCGATCGCCGAGGGGGAACGGCCGTCCCGGGTCGGCTCAATCTCGGGCTACTGTACAGGCACATTGGCATCAACCCCAGTTGCTGCTCCACGGCCGCCGAATATCTTCGCCCGAATACCTCGCGAGAACGGTTATGCTTCGGGATCATGAAGAGCATTCAGAAAGTTCAATGCGACCGGCCGCAGGTCGCAGACCATTGCCGCGCCCAACGGGCAGCGCGGCAGCTATTTTGCATCGCCGGCCTATGCGCGCTAATTGCCTATCGTGCCAGCGGCATGGACGTGCAAGGCGCAGTTAGCGGCAGCGCACTCGAACCCAAGCCCTTCAGCGCCTCCTATCAATGGAAATGGAGTGGCATCACGGTCGCGGTCTCGACGCTGGAGTTTGCGCACAAGGACGGATCGACCTGGAGCTATCGCTCCAGGAGCGAGCCGCGCGGCATCGGGCGGCTCTACCCCATGCGTCCGACCTTGGAAAGCACCATGAGCATCGACGCCGCCGGTGTGCGGCCGCTGCACTTCGTCGCTGATGACGGCCTTTCGACTCCGGCTCGACATTCGGACGTCGTGTTCGACTGGTCCGCGGGCCGTGCGCGCGGCGTGTATTCCGGTGTCACCGTGGATATGGCGCTGCGAGGGGACGAACAAGACGATTTATCAGCACAGATTGCGATGCTGTTGACGCTGCGCGCCGGCCGGACGCCTGATCATTTGTCGATGATCGATAAGAACACGATCCGCGACTATGCATATGAGCGCCTTGGTGAGGAGCGCATCACGACGGGCATCGGTCCCGTCGATACCGTCATCTATGCGACTCATCACGAGGGCTCGCGGCGGACGACTCGATTCTGGTGCCCGGCAAGCCACGGCTACGTACCGGTCAAGGTGCAGCAATCGAACGGCGACAGCGTCGAATGGACCATGGAAATTCAAAGTCTGACCGGCGAATGAGTTTGCGGGTGATCCCCCTCGCGATCGCGCCTCGCTCGTGGCCCGTAGGGCAACGCTGATCGGTAAATGCCCGCATATGATCGTGGAAATCGCGCATGGTGAATCGCATCGCCGCATGCGACTTTGAGCTTGCACTGCAAGCGGCACATCCGGCGAAGGAGTCGCAATGATGACACGGCGCGAAACGGTTGCGGGGATTCTCGCGGGGGCCGCTGCCGCGGCGGCGATTCCAACTTTGGCTGTGCAGACAAAGACGATGGCGCTCCCGGCGCCGCGGCGTGAGGGGGGGCAGCCGTTGCTGTCGGCGCTGAACCTGCGCCACTCGACGCGTGCCTATTCGAATCGCGCGCTGCCGATGCAAACACTCTCCGATCTATTGTGGGCGGCGTTTGGCTCTATGAGCCCAAGGCGCATGAGTTGCAGCTCCATCTGCCGGGCGACCTGCGCGCGCTGACGGGAACGCAGGATTTCGTCGCCTCCGCACCACTCAATCTCGTCTACGTCGCGCACGGCGAGCGCATGCAGGATCTCAAGGCCGAGGAGCGGCGGCTCTATAGTTCCGTGGACACCGGTTTCATCGGGCAGAACGTCTATCTATTCTGCGCATCGGAGGGTCTCGCGACGGTGTTCCGAGGCGCGGTCGACTACGCGAAACTCGCCGAGGCCATGAAGCTGCCGGATCAGCAATTCGTGACGTTTGCTCAGACGGTCGGATATGCGGCGAGCTAACCGGCGATCGAAGGACTTATCGTGGATCGCAAGTTGTCGAGACGAGGGTTCCTACAGCAATCCATGCTGACTACGGCGGGCACGACCTTGGGTTCATTACCGCTCGTGGTCGCCGCGCAAGGTATCGGAGCCGCAAGCGGCGACGGCTTTGTCGCAGATGCCGAGCGATCTGCGCACGGCCTCATCGGCATCACGCTCGAGGTCAACGGCAGTGCGCGGGTACTCGAGGTGGAGCCGCGCGCTACGCTCGCCGGGCGGACATTGCCGGCGCGCGATCGTCGTACTGGGTGCCGCGGCACCAGCGCCGTACCGCGCTCAGCGCATGTTCGCTTGCACCAGAAAAAAATGGTATCGACCGCCCGTGCGAGTTCCTTCTGCTTATACATTGACATGGACGCGTGAACTGGCCGGCGCATGGAAGAACAGCAACGGACGGCCTTGATCGCGAGAACGCGTGGTAACCTAAAAAGGCAACAGGGCAAGCCTGGCTTATTACTTGCGATTAATCGACAGCCGGGATTTAAGCAGCGATCAACAAGAATAGGCCTCTCAAGGCTTCTCAAACCGCAGCGTCATCCGATCGGACTCGCCGATCGCCTTCATCCTGGCGCGCTCGCTCTTTGGCCCGTCCAAATCCGGCAGCAGGCGGTGCACGTTAACGCTTTCTGAGTCCTGCGGATTCGCGTTGATTTCCGACACCCCCTGCAGCCGGAAGCCGGTCTGCAAACCCAAAGCGATTAGGTAATCCTCGGAAATGCGGTGCAGTTGCTTCGAACTTTCTACGCCATCGGCGAACGGCTTGGCTCGATGTTCAACGACGCCGAATGTGCCGCCGGCTTTGAGCACGTCGAACACCGCTCTGAACACGGCGTCCAGCGTCGCCGGGCTGTCGTTGAGCCAATCATGGGTACTGCGGAACGTGAGCACCATGTCGGCGGAATTCGGTGCGCCCAGCGCCACGTTGAGCGGCGGCGCGAAGGGGACGACCTTGACGATACGGCCGAAGACTGTCGGATTGTCCTTGATCTTCTGCTCGAACTTCGGCGATGCAGCCTCGATCAGGTGACCATTTGCGGCCAGGAAAGGAGCCAGGATTTCGGTATACCAGCCGCCGCCGGGCGCCAGCTCGATGACCGTCATGTCCGGCTGGATCCCGAAGAACTGCAGCGTAGCGACCGGGTGACGGTAGCGGTCGCGCTCCCGGTGCTCTGCCGAGCGCCAATCGCCGTCGACCGCCCTCTGCAGCAGCGCCGCGGTATCTTCAGTGGACGCGCTAGGCGCCGCCCATGCGGCGGCAGCGAATAACAAAATGCTGGAAAGCCAGATGCCCCAAGTGCGGACGTGAGGAAACATGGTGCGACCCCTTTGACGGCTAGAGCTGAAGACTACGCCCGATGCAAATCGCCAGCAACGGCCGGTACTCCGGCAAGTTGGAAAAGGCATGGGGCCGGCCGAATGTCTCCGGCGTTGAGCTCAAGCGAACGGGCTGGTCTCTTTGGTCGTACGGGTTCCCTAGCCGTTGGGGTTGACGATATCTGTGTTCTGGCTCGTAACGATCATCCAGTGACCCGCGGTACGCGTCAAGACATGAGTCAGTATGCCGGTGCGAGCGGGTTCCATCTTTCCGCCTCTGTCGGTCTGTCCGGAAAGGCTCCAGACGGAACGGGTGATCGCTATATCGGAGGTCAGAAAGCGAACCGTCGTCTCCCCGATGCTGAGCGTACTATTCTTGAAGATGGTCGCGTGAGTCGCCGCATGCGCTTGCTTGATCGCTTCGCGGCCAATCCAACGCATGCCTATGACATTGACGAAATCTGCGTCGGGAGCGAACAGTGAGGCCAGGGCGTTCATGTCGTGGTGATTCCACGCGTCCTCGAACCCATGCACGACGGACCGCACACCGGTTTCATCGTTGGATTGCGCTGGTTCAGCCATCAATACCGGGGCAACCATGAAGCCCAGCAATGCTGCGAGAGCGACGAGTTTTTTCATGTGCAACTTCCATGTTTCGGAGTACTAGAACACGGCATTTCGGCGGGGTCAAATCGGGGTTAGCGAGAAACGCCGCCGACTCGAAGGCTGCGACGCTACCGCGGTTTATACACCGCCAGCTTGCTATGCGTGCGATCCGCGTCGGACTCGGATAGCTCCATCCCGGCGTCATTCTCGGAACGCACGAGTGCCGCGAACTGAGACGCAGGCAGCGCGGGACTAAAGTGAAAGCCCTGATATTGATCGCAGCCGAGCGACTTCAGGAACTCGAGTTGCTCGGTCGATTCGACCCCTTCCGCCACCACTTTCAATCTCAAGTTATGAGCGAGCGAGACAATCGCGCGCACGATGGACGCATCGTCGGGCCGCGACATGGCATCACTGATGAACACCCGATCGATCTTTATTTTGTCGATGGGAAATCGCCGCAAATAACTCATGCTCGAATAGCCGGTGCCGAAGTCGTCGATCGACACGAGCACTCCCATCGTGCTCAATTGTTCAAGAATGGCGATCGACTCCTCCGGATCGCTCATCACCACGCTTTCAGTCAGCTCGACTTCGAGAAAGCGCGCTTCGAGGCCGGCGTCATCCAGTGCATCACGAATGATCGTGACTATGTCGCCTTGCCGGAACTGCGAAGCGGATAGGTTGACGGCAACCCGCAATGACGGCAGACCATCGAGTTGCCAGGCGCGCGCTTGCCGGCAGGCTTCACGCACGACCCAGGCGCCGAGCGGGCCAATCAACCCGCATTCTTCGGCAATGGGGATGAACGTAGCAGGCGGAATCGCTCCATGCACCGGGTGCGTCCAGCGCAACAAGGCCTCGGCGCCGTGCATGACGCCCGTCGCGGTGTTGATCTTGGGCTGGTAGTGGAGCTGAAACTGATTTTGTTCGAGTGCGATATGCATATCGCCTTCCAGCCTAACCTTCTCTTGGGTGGCCGCGTTCATACGGGGCATAAAGCATTGAAAATTGTTACGGCCTTGCTGCTTTGCGTAATACATTGCCGCATCCGCGTTGGCGAGCAGAGTTTCCATCGTCGCGGCATCGTGCGGATAAAACGCGATGCCGATGCTCGGGGCAGTGTGTATTTCGACGCCCGCGATGCGTGCCGGGGCTCTCATCACCTCGATGATCCGGCGCGCAACTGCTTGAACAGCTTCGCGTTCGGGGCCTTGCGTGATGATCAGCACGAATTCGTCTCCTCCCAGGCGGGCGACGGTATCGATCTCGCGCACAACGCTTTTGAGGCGCAGTGCGACCTCCCTCAGGAGTTCATCGCCGACTCGATGCCCAAAGGAATCGTTCACCACTTTGAAGCGGTCGAGATCCAACACAATGATGGCGAAGGTCTGGCCCTGACGGTCGGAAAGTGCGATGCACTGGCCGATGCGATCCTCCATTAAGACCCGGTTTGGAAGGCCGGTGAGGACATCATGCGTCGCCAAATGGCGCAATTGCTTGTTGGCGGTCTCGAGGCCCTGCGTGCGGGCGGTGACCACCTGCTCGAGAGTCTCGAGCTGGTTGCGCATGATGCGTTCGTTCTGCCACTTGCGAGTCAGAGCGTTTGCGCATTGCATGATCTCGATGGCCTCGAATGGCTTTTTTACCACCAACAGCTTGTCGGAGTTATTCAGGCGGGCCACGACGTCGGTCCAATTGTAGTCGGAATGAGCCGAACAAATGACGATTTGAATGTCCGGATCGATAGCCCACAGATGCTCGATCGTCTCCAGACCGTCCCAACCGGGTGGCATGCGCATGTCGACGAAGGCCATTGCGTAGGGCCTGCCCTCGTTCAATGCTTGCTGCACTCGCGCGAGTCCTTCCTGGCCCTGAAATGCGGAATCGAGCTCAAAGCCGAGATTCATGTTCGACGGCGAGTTCTCGCCAAGCAGCGCGAATTCAGCCGCCGCCAGGATGGTCGCGTCGTCGAGCCCGCCGCCGATGACTTTGCGAAAATCACCGTGGATATCCGGGTTGTCGTCGATGACGAGGATGCGTCGATTGGCCGGCGCCGTGTCTTTAGCCACAAATATTCTCCGAAAGCTTGAGCGGTAAATCGAGTGTGAACGTCGCTCCAGTCCCCAGGCCGGCACTTTCGACACGCAAAGCTCCTCCCAGATCCTTTGCCGCCAAGGCGCCGCTGTGCAATCCAAAGCCGTGACCGTTTTTCTTCGTGGTGAATCCGTGACTGAAAATTCGCGTCATATGTTCCGGCTGGATGCCGATCCCGTTGTCGGTGACGGCGATCCGTACACCGCCCGCGCGATTTGCAATGCATATCAGCACTTGCTTGTCGGTCCTTGCCGATGCTTCGCAGGCGTACTTCGCGTTGCGCAGGAGATTGATGAGAATCTGCAAGACCTTGTGTTTTTCGACGACGATGTCCGGCACATTCTCGAACTCGCACTTCAAACTCACCCCATGGCGGCTAAACGCGCCGGAATTCATCCGCAATGCGTCCTCAACAAGGCTGGCAACAGTGAGCCTTTCGGGAACGCCAACCAGCTTTGAGTAGCTCTGTTGCATCACCACGATATCCTTGATGTGATCGACGTTCTTGCGCAATGAGTCGAGTTCCTCGAGCGTGCCGCGCTGATCGAGCATTAGCTGTTCGGACAATTGATCGAGATACACAGGCAGGTGTTTGCCATGTTCGTCGGTCGAAATGAACGCTCCCAAATCGGCCGCGTGCTGTTGCAGCAGCCGCGCGACCTTACCGAGCCCAGCCGCCTTGGAATTGCGGATCTTATCCGACACCAAGGTCGCCGAAATATTCATGCTGTTCAATACATTCCCGATGTTGTGCAGCACATTGATCGCGACTTCCGCCATGCCAGCTTGCCTCGAAGAATCGCGTAATTGCTGCTGCAGATTGCGTTCGCGTTCGTCCGCCTCGACGCGTTCGGTGATATCGAGGTCGATACCGACCAAGCGTTGACTGGCGTCGATCGAATCCGTCGCCATCGCGGCCATGGAGGCGATGTGACACACCGAGCCATCCGGCCGCACGACGCGGTATTGAGAGCGCAACGGACTATGCTCGCGCATTGCGCTGGTGATTGCGGCTTGCGCCGACTGCCGATCATCGGGGTGGATCAACCCAAGCCACGATGCGATCGTCGGTCGAAATACCCCCGGCGATTGCGCATACAGCTCATGCATGCTGTCGCTCCACCATAAATCCGAACCATCGGCTTTGAGCTCGTAGACGCCGGCGCTCGCCGCGCGGGTCGCGACGCCAAATCGAACCGACAGAGTCTCGAGCTCGGCCTTGCGCTGCCGTTCCGCCGAAAAATCCGCCTCCATGTGTGTCTTTAGCCGTCGTCGCGTCGCTAATACGAACAGTACCGTGAGTGCCGTGGTGATGATCAGCGCGCCGGCGACCGCGTATTTTTGGCGCGCACCGGAAGCGACAGCCTCTCTCACCGCTAACTCGTCCCGTCCCTGATATTCATCATCGATTGCTTTGGTGAGCACATCACCCTGAATGATGCGTTCACGCAGAGGCGTTAAGGTGTCGAGCGTTGCGCCTTTTGGGATGATGGATTCGAGGGCCCCCACCACGGTGGCGGCGTCGGCGACACTGGCCCTCCCGTCGATGATTGCAAGCCCGGCCAACTCCCCTGCGCTCGAATGCAGTGCCTCGACCGATCGTGTGCCCAAGGAACCCGTATCGACGACGTCCGCCGCGCCGTTCTGAAAGATCTTGTAGTACGCGCGAGCCTCCGCCGCCAATATTCTGAGCGGGCGAGATTGATCCAGACTGGTGGCTCGGCGCGCGTCGACAGCCATTTGCACGATCAACACCACGGCGATCGGCAGCGCAACAGCGAGGCACTGCAAGGCGATGAGTTTATCTGTGGTGCGTTTCATGATGTCACGAACTCTGTCTTTGAATCATTGCCTAGCTCACCGCCTCAACTATGTTAACCAGTCCTCCATTCGGAAAGGATTTCTGTCAGCTGGTGGTATAACAATGAGAGAGCGTCCATCAGGCCTGAGCGTCGCTCGTCACGACCTAGGTGATGGTTTGGAGTCGCCGGCGACTGCCGTCTGCACGCCCTCCGATGGAGTAAATTGAGGGCAACCGCAACCGCGTGAGTTCGAAAAAATAGTTTGAGGCGATCTGACGAGCCATTTGACCAATATCCCGCATTATCACTCTTATAATCAATGACTTAGATCACACACTGGACATGCTGCCGCGGAAAAAGAGCGACCTGCTCATGGTATCGGCCATGCTGCTAAATTAATGAATGGAGGCAGAAAAAAAGGTGCTCACGGAGCCGTGCTCTTCCGATTGTATTTACGATTGATGTAATAGCCCGTCCTGGGCTGGCTACCTAACCCGCTGGCCGTTTTTCGAGAACCCGCGTCGACGAGTTGACGCGCACGCTTGGCGCTCGAGCTCGTTCTCCAACGCATCGGCGGGCGACGCGACTGATGCGGCTGCGCGTGCAATCGGGTAGGCTTTGACGATGGCCGCACCCTCCAAAGGATTAGGTCGCGGGCTGCAATCGCTGATGGGCGCGCAGCCCACGGTGAGCGCGAGTCGCGGCGGCGGCACGCTGCCGATTTCGCTGATGCAAGCGGGCGCATTTCAGCCGCGCCGCGCGGTCGACCAGCAGGCGCTCGAGGAGCTGGCGGCTTCCATCAAAGCCAACGGCGTCATTGAACCGATCGTGGTACGCGCGCTGCCGGCGGGGACCGTCGGTGTTGCGCGCTATGAAATTGTCGCGGGCGAACGGCGCTGGCGGGCCGCGAAGCTCGCGGGCCTTGCCGATATTCCGGTCATCGTTCGTGTGCTTTCGGACAAAGAGGCCGTCGCGATCGGGCTCATCGAGAACATTCAGCGCGAGGACTTAACCGCGGCGGAGGAGGCGAGGTCGCTCAAGCGCCTGATCGGCGAATTCTCATTGACGCACCAGGAGGTCGCGGAATCGATCGGGCGTTCGCGCGCGGCGGTGACGAATCTGATTCGCTTGCTCGACTTGCCGGAGCCCGTGCTGAAGCTCGTCGATTCGAAGCGAATCAGCATGGGCCATGCGCGTGCGCTGTTGGGGCTCGGTGACGACGCGGCGCGCGAGCGACTCGCGCACATGATCGCCGATCGGGAGCTATCGGTGCGCGATACGGAGAAATTAGTCCAGAAGACCGCTCGCCCCGATCGCGAGACGGCTGCCGCGCCGGAGCTCACCGTGGTGACCCAGGTGCTGCGTACGCGTTCTGTTCTAGTGCAGCTGCACGAGCGAGCTTACGGGGCGGCTCGCATTGTCGTTGATGTCACGGATCCCAAGCTCAAGACCGCAATCCTCGAGGCCATCGAGGCGGCGCTGCCGAAGTAGCGCGTGGCCGTCGCTGGGGCTCACTCGTTGGCCATCCAACCGCGTCGATTCGTCAGGAGGGCTCCAAGCAAGACCGACAAGACCCTGCTCGTCGACATTCGCGTGACCGACATGAGGGCCGGCGATGCGGCCTGGTGGGACGCAAAGCTCGGGATTAAACACATACCGTTGCCGCGCGCCGATCGCTATTGGGTCTGGTCGGTGCTATTGCCGATGTGCCACTTGGTGCAACTCACCAAGCGACGTTATTGCCGAGCGCTGGTGATTTGGGCGCGCAACGATCAAGGGCGCTTCCTGAGAGTCGGCATGTCAATGCTCGTTGAGAGCTACCCGTATCTGGATGTCGCGCGAAACCTCGACGCGTATTTCGTATGGTTCATCAGTGCCGCGGATCCGGCGACGCTACGAGCAGATTTTGGCATGACGCATCCTCCGGCCTTGGCCCGCGTGCTATTGGATAACGCCGTTGTGTTGAGTCAAAACGCCGCCCTCGGGGGTCGGATCGGTCTGCATGCCGCCGTGGCAGGGGGCAAGACGCTATTGAACATCTACAACGGTTGCGGTCTAAGCCAATTGCCGGCGAGGGCGAGATTGCCGACCGGCGTTAGGCCCAAGAATGATGGTCGCTACTTTCTCGCCGATGACGCCCGAGCCGAGGCGATGGCAGCAATACTTGACCCAAGTCGTTAGAGAAGCGTCATGACTGAGGGTATAGTATTCATGCAACTGAAGAGTCCGGGTCTTGGTTACGGTGATTTATGAGTAAATTCATGAAGTTAGAAGCGAGCTCGCCCGCAACATTAGGGGCGGTCGTGGAGGCGGTTACTCGCTTGAGCACGTATAGCGAAGCGCAAATCCTGGAGCTCGTTTCGGCAGGCAAAATCAAGGACCTCTTTCCGTTTCGCCCGACTCGCCCCGATGAACTGCTGCCCGATACCGTCGACGAGGGCGATTTGGTCGAAGCCTCCGCAATGCCGCTGAGTCGAGAGCAGCGCGCGGCACTGATTCAATCCAGTCTGCCCGCCACCGCGACGGCACGTTCGGTCGCGACGGGCACTTCCCGCGTGCGCCGGTCAAGCAAAAAGACTACTTCGAAACGCTAGGGCACCGTTCCTTCGGGTGCAGCAGCAAGCTGATCCATTACTGCTTAAGACGACGCGCGGCACATGCGCGAGTTCTCGCAGACGCATCAAGAAGTGGCCCGATCGGTTGGTCAGGCGCAGCTCGTTGCACGACGTGGATTGTCAGCGCGGGAGACGGGGAATCTGGTGCGCGTGGAGCGGCAGCAGACCGAGAGCCCAGGATGTTTGCCCGCAGATTCGGCATTTGATGTCTCATCGCCGCGAACCGTCGTAGTTTTGCCGGTAAGCTTGCCGGCCAATGATGCGCGCATCCAATCTTTATGCCGGTTTCGGGTTGGTATCTTTGAGCGGCTGCCTGTGGTTTCTGGCCTGCACACCGTTCGACTTGTCCGCGTTGGCGTGGGTAGCCGCAGTCCCGATGCTCCACGCCGTGGATCGGGCGCCGACATTCCGACGGGCGCTCATGCTCGGCTGGTGGGCGGGCGTCGTCGAGACCGGCGGCGGATTTTATTGGCTGATCGACGTCATGCAACGCTTCGCCGACTTCCCTTGGATCGGGGCGGCGGGAGTATTCGTTCTGTTCTGCGCCGCGCGTGCGCTTATTTTCTTGCTCTTTACAGCCGTTGTGTGCGGCATCCGTCGACGGCGGCAGGTGCCGATGACGCTGCTCGCGCCGCTCGTCATGGCCGGGTGCGAACTCGTGATCCCGCAGTTGTTTCCGTGCGGCCAGTGGATTACTCAGGCCTGGCATCCGCTCGTGATCCAAATCAGCGAACTTACCGGCCCATTGGGCGTCACCGCGCTGCTGATGGTGGTCAATGGTGCGCTCTATGATGGCTGGCAGAGTCCGCGCACCGCACGCTATCCGCTGATTGCGGCAGCAGCGCTGCTTGCGGCAGCGTTCATTTTCGGCGCGGTACGCATGCGGCAGATCGACGAGCTCCTCGCGCATGCGCCGCAACTCAAGATCGGACTGGTCCAACCAAATTTTGCCTACAACAATGACGAGCAATTCTCGCCTCAGGAGGCGCGTCGACAGTTGGCGGCCCTGCAGGCCGAATCTCGCCGGCTGGAGCAAGCGGGGGCGGAGTTAGCTGTGTGGAGCGAGGGCAGTTATCCGGCGGCGCTGCCGAGAGACTTCAAAGCTGACTTCCCGCCGGACTCAGCGGCCATGATTCGCAGAGGCTTGAGCATACCGATCATCATCGGTGCGGACATGTACGACGCTGCGCGCAATGAGATATACAACTCCGCGATTCTGCTCGACCGCAGCGGCCGGGTCGCGGGGACCTACGACAAGGCGCGCCTCCTCGCGTTCGGCGAGTACATGCCTGGAGCCGACACCTTTCCCTGGTTGAAGAAAGTCATTCCCGCCGCCATCGGGCGATTCGCCGCGGGCAAGGGACCGGCCATCATGTCGCTGCAAGGACCCGAGGGCCAAGTCTGGCGACTCGGCCCGGTGATTTGTTACGAAGACATCCTGGGCGGTTATTTGCGCAGCGTCGGCAAATTGCACCCGAACCTGCTCGTCAATATGACGGTCGATTCGTGGTACGGCGCACGTACCGAACCGTGGGAACATCTCGCCTTAGCGGTGTTTGCGACCGTCGAGCTGCGCGTCGGCATGGTCCGTGCGGTGAATTCGGGCATCTCCGCACTCATCGATCCGAACGGCCGCCTTCTGCAAAAAACTTACGCGGACGATCCGTACCGCCAGCCCCGCGCGGCGGACGGTATCGTGGTCAGCGCGCCGCGCATGGCGGGGGAACCCACGGTGTATGTGAGGTACGGCGATTGGTTTGCGTACCTGTGTATTGCCGCCACCGCGCTGATTGGTGTCTTCGTTCTGCGCAGCGCGCATCCCGGCCAACTCGCTCGGGGCAATGGCGTCGCCACTCCGCACCGCTTATATTGACACGGGATGCCGACATCAGATCCACGTCAGGTTGGTGCGGGCAGCCAACTGGCGCACTCGACCAAGAATAGAAAGGAGTTCTGATATGAAACGGGCAGTGCTGTTATCCGGTTTGTTCGCCACCGCTCTGATTGAATTGGCCGCCGCCGACCAGCCGTCCGCGGCACCGTCAGCACTCCTCAACGAGGTGCGCGCCGCGTGCCAGGCAGATGCACAGAATCTGTGTGCCGGGGTACCCGAGGGTGGCGGCCGAATTCTCAATTGCTTGGCGCAGCACAAGGACGCAGTGTCCGATGCCTGCAAACAGGCGGTCATGAAGGCCAGACAGGCTCAGGGAGCGGGGCAGAGCCAGAGCCAAAGCGCGGGACCAAGTCAAGACCAGGGAGGGAGTCGCAGTCAGGGACAGTCCGCGCCGAGCGCTGCCGCGCAGCCGGCTTCGGACCACTACTTCCGTATGAAGCGAATGCAGATCGAAGACAAAGGCAACAAGGTGCCCGCGGCGGTGGACGTGATGATCCCAACCACGTGGCAGTTTCAGGGCGGCATCAGCGTGATGGGCGGAATGGGGGGTTGCTTCGCGGACTTGGAATCGGTCTCCATTCACGCGCAGAGCGCAGATGGCTCGATCGTGTTCGAAGGCATGCCCGACTTCACTTTCCAGTATGCCGACGACCCGAATACGGTACGCACGATGACCCAGGAAGGTCAGGCCTTTGCCAAAGGCAATATCAAGCCGTGTCCTGTGATGCCGCCCCAACGCGCCACGGATTTTCTTCAGAAGCAGATCATCCCGAAGTTTCATGCCGACAAACGCGTCGTCTCGGTAGAGACGTATCCCGAGTTCAACCAGCTACTGCGCCAGCGTCTGGGTTTGCCATTGAAGGACACCGGTAACCAGGGCCCGTTGCGTACCGATGCAGCGCGGGCCCGCCTCGAATACGATCACGACGGACACACCTTCGAGGAATGGATTACGGTCGCCGAATGGATGCGCCTCTACCCCGCCGGGCGCGGCAATGTTTACGACTGTCACGCCGTCATGCTGATGTCGTTCAGCGCACCCAAGGGCCAGCTCGATAGCAACGAAAAGCTATTCAAGCTCATGGCCTTCAACATCCGACATGAGCCCCAGTGGGATGCTCGTATCAATTCGATGGTCGCCCAGCTCTACCGGCAGCAGCAGATCGAGGAGGCAAAGCGTTCGCAAATAATCGCGCAGTTTCAGCAGCATGTCGCGGACACCGTCAATGAGGTGACCGCCAATTCGATGCGCGGTGCGAATCAAGCGGCTTTCGGCGAGGATCAGATCGT
>Ga0181538_10000017_pt1 | contig 139323 bp, 115 predicted proteins | sample PEATcosm2014_Bin_40_FD_119773 | JGI IMG/M metagenome (GOLD analysis project Ga0181538, IMG submission 119773) | Peatland microbial communities from MTU Mesocosm Facility, Houghton, MI, USA - PEATcosm2014_Bin23_30_metaG | ecosystem: Environmental > Terrestrial > Soil > Wetlands > Peat | place... | reverse complement strand
GGGACGTAAATCGCCGAGGCGTCCAAAAGCGCTTCGCCAAACGTACGGCCGTCGTCGATCGGAGTCCGATAACCATCGCTCAGCCGCTCGGCCAACGTTCGGCAAAGAGTTAATCCGTTGGTCTGGACGCCGGTGCTGGCCAGGAGAACGATGGCGTCACCCTCGGCGAGATCGCCTGCGATGCGATGGCTTTTGGGGCGGATTCGCCCGATGGCGGAGCCGGCCAGGACGATGGTTTTGGGATCGACGATGCCGCGGAGGGCGGGGGTTTCTCCACCGCCCCAGACGGCGCCGGCGCGGCGGCAGCCCTCGGCAAACCCGCGCGCCAAATCCTGGGCGCGCGGTTCATTGGCAAACCAGGCGGCGTCACCGACGGCCGCGTGCATCGCCACGGAAATCGGCACGGCGCCGGTGGTAACCAGATCGTTGACGATGGTGGCGACCGTGTCGATTCCGATGTTGGCGTAATAGCTCTTGCCGGTGAGATCGAGCATGGCATCGGCGACGAGATTCTTGGTGCCCAAGCCCTCTTCGACGTGGGCGAGAAATTCATCGGGGGTTTCGATGAGATAGGCGCTTTCGCCGCGCACGTTGGGCGGCTCGGTCAGGCCGAACTGCTTGAGGGCCCCCACCGTGGAGGCCGCAGCACGCTGGCAGGCCCGTTTGAAAGCGTCCAGCGGGCCGTAGTCGACGCCGCTGCTTTGGTACGTCAGCGCCATTCATTCACTTGTAGAGCAACTCGATTCGGCGGGCAAGGGAGAATACGCCGCACAAGTGCGGCGGCTGCACGGAATGCGGTTGCGTTGGGATGAGCCAGGCCCGTAGAATTGGCGGGTGTTAAATATGGATTTTTTCACCTACAAAAACGGCGAGCTTTATTGCGAGGAGGTTCCGGCGGAAAAGATCGCGCGGGACGTCGGGACGCCGGCGTTCGTCTATTCCAAGGCGACGTTCCTGCACCATTACCGTCAGATCGCCGGGGCGTTCGCGGTTTTGAAGCCGACGATCTGTTATTCGATCAAGGTTTGCGGAAACATCCACATCTGCCGGTTTTTGGCCGAGGAGGGCTGCGGGTTTGACGTGACCAGCGGCGGAGAGTTGTTCCGCGCGCTCAAGGCCGGGGGAGATCCGAGGAAGATCATCTACGCGGGGGTGGGTAAAACCGACGCGGAAATCGTGGACGCGATCAACGCCGGCATCGCGGCGTTCAACCTGGAATCGGAAGCGGAGATCGAAAACATCGATCGCCTCGCCGGGTCGCTGGGCAAAACGGCGGTGGGCGCGATCCGAATCAATCCGGACGTCGATCCTAAGACCCACGCAAAAACCACGACCGGGAAAAAGGAGACCAAGTTCGGTGTGGACATCGAACGGGCTGGGCGTGTGTTCGAGCAGTATCGCAATTTGAAGAACTTGCGCGTGGCCGGGGTGCACATTCACATTGGTTCGCCGGTGAATGAAATTGAGCCGTACGTGGAGGCGGTTGAAAAGATCACGGCGTTGATCGACGACCTGAGCGAGCGCGGGCACCGGATCGAATGGTTCGACATGGGAGGCGGATTCGGGGTGAATTACGAAGGGCCGGATCAAGCGCGCCCGGTGACGGAACACGCGCGGGCGCTGATCCCGCTGCTGAAAGATAAGCCGTACAGGCTGGCGATCGAGCCGGGCCGGTATCTGGCGGGCAACGCGGGCATTCTGCTGACGCGGGTGCTGTATCGTAAGACGGGTGGTGAGAAGAAATTCGTGATCGTGGATGCCGGGATGAACGACCTGATCCGGCCGACGCTTTACGAGAGCTACCATTTCATCTGGCCGGTGAAGCCGGATGCGGCCAACGTTCCGGCGGTGAGGAGCCGGTCGCTGGAGCCGCGAGGCGGCGAGATCGTGGACGTGGTCGGCCCGATCTGCGAAAGCGGGGATTATCTGGCGAGGAATCGGCCGCTTCCGCAAACGCGGCGCGGCGATCTGCTGGCGGTTTTTACGGCCGGGGCGTACGGGTTTGCCATGAGCAGCAATTACAACAATCGCCTGCGCGCGCCGGAGGTCCTGGTGGAAGGCGACAAATTCCGCATCATTCGCCGGCGGGAAACGCTGGACGATTTGATCGCCCCCGAGATGGTCTGATGCCCCAACGCCAGAGGCTTAGGAATGACGCAATCTAAAATCGAGGACGCGATGCGCCGGGCGCTGGAGCACCATCAGGCGGGCCGGCTGGCGGAGGCGGGGGAGATTTACGGCCAGGTTCTGGCGGAGCAGCCGCGGCATGCCAATGCGCTGCGTCTGCTGGGTGTGATCGCCCGGCAGGAGGGACGAATCGACGCGGCGCAGGAATTGATTGAGCGGGCGATTGAGATCGATCCAGCCAGGGCTGAGGCATATCACAACCTGGGCGATGCGCTGCGAAGCCGGGGCAAGCTCGACGAAGCGATCGGGGCGTACGGCAGAGCGGCCGAGCTTCGGCCGGATTGGGCGGAGGCCCACGGAGCTTTGGGCGATGCGCTGCGGGAGCAGGGCAAGCTCGATCAGGCCATCGAAGAATGCAAGAAGGTCATTCAACTCAAGCCCGCGATGGCCGCCGGATATTTGGGACTGGGCAGGGCGTATCACGGCCAGGGAAAGCGCGGGATGGCGATGTCGGCGTATGCGACGGCGATTCAGCTCCGGCCCAATTGGCCGGACGCGCACGACAGCCTGGGAAATGCGCTCTGGGATGAAGAGCGGATCGACGAGGCGATCGCGGCCTATTCCAAGGCGGTGGAACTCAATCCGGGACATCTCCGGGCCAATTGGAGCCTGGGCAAAATTCTCGCTCGAGATGGACGGCTGGATGAGGCGATCGTTTGCTTCCGCAGGGCGGTGGATGGGAATCCCACCAACGCCAAGGCCCATTTTTTGCTTGGACATACGTTCCAAAGGGCGGGCCGGATGGAGGCGGCATCGGCGGAGTATCGCGAGGCAATCAGGCTCCGGCCGGACACGCCGGAGTGGCAATTCAAATTGGCGGCGTTATTGGGAGATCGCTCGGTTACGACCGCTCCCGCGCATTACGTGCGGGAATTGTTCGAGGAATACGCGGCGAAGTTTGACAAGCATCTGGTCGAGAAACTGAAATACCAGGCGCCGCAACAACTGCTTCGGGCGGTTGGTCAGGCCACGGCGCGTCGGGATTTGGACCTGTTGGATTTGGGCTGCGGCACGGGATTGTGCGGGCAGGAGTTTCGTCCGTACGCGCGGCGGCTGGTGGGGGTGGACCTTTCGCCGGCGATGATCCGCGCGGCCGAGACGCGCGGGATTTACGATCAGTTGATCACCGGCGAGTTGTTGCCGGCGCTTCGCGATGCGCCGGAAAGTTACGACTTGATCGTGGCCGGGGACGTGCTGATTTACGTGGGTGATCTGAAGGACCTCATGCCGGCCGTCGCCCGGGCGCTGCGAAGCGGCGGACTGTTCGCCTGCTCGATCGAGGATTACGACGGCCAGGGGTTTTTCCTGCACTCCGAAGAGCGATTCGCCCATTCGATGGGCTATGTTCGCGAGATGGCATCGTCGAGCGGCTTGACCGAAATCTCCGCCGACAAATCCACGATCCGATGCAACGCCGGCGCTGAAGTTCCCGGCTGGATCGTGGTTCTGGGCAAATCGGGCTGAATAGAGTTACTTGAATTGCACGAGGCCTGCGCGAGCGACACTCGGACAAGCGGCGTCCGGCGCGGGGGAAAAGGCCCGATCGGACGGCAGCTCATCGGCGAAATATCGCCGCTGAAAATAGAGAGAAACGTTCACCAGGCCGATGAGCACGGGGACTTCCACGAGCGGCCCGATGACGGCGGCGAAGGCGGCGCCGTGGTTGATGCCGAACACGGCGACGGCGACCGCAATGGCCAGCTCGAAGTTGTTGCTGGCGGCGGTGAACGAGATCGTCGCGGTCTTGGAGTAGTCGGCGCCGAGCCGTCGGCCCATCCAGAAACTCAGCAGGAACATCGCCACGAAGTAAATCAGCAGCGGCGCCGCGATGAGCACCACGTTCATCGGCTGGCTAACAATCTTCCGGCCCTGGATGGCGAACATGACAATGATCGTGAACATTAGTGCAACCAGCGTGAGAGGGCTGATGCGGGGAATGAATCGCTTTTCATACCACTGCCGGCTCCTGGTCCGCAACAGGATTGCCCGCGTCAACATGCCGGCGATGAAGGGAATGCCGAGGTAAACGAATACGCTGCGGGCGATCTGGGCGATGCCGATCTGGACGACCGCGCCCTTGAGGCCAAGCAGCGGCGGCAAGACGGTGATGAACAGCCAGGCGTAAACGCTGTAGAACAGCACCTGAAAGATGCTGTTGAATGCCACCAGCCCGGCTGCGTACTCGGAGTCGCCTTTGGCAAGTTCGTTCCAGACAATGACCATGGCAATGCACCGCGCCAGCCCGATCATGATTAGTCCGACCATGTACTGGGGGTGGTTGTGCAGGAACAGGACGGCCAACGCGAACATCAGCGTCGGTCCAATGATCCAGTTCTGGACCAGGGACAAACCCAATACCTTCCAATTGCCCAACACGTCGCCCAACTCTTCATAGCGTACTTTCGCCAGCGGCGGATACATCATGAGGATAAGTCCGGCGGCGATCGGCAGGTTGGTTGTGCCTGCTTGGAAGCGATTGATGAAATGCTCAACGCCGGGTGCGGCATAGCCCAGGCCGAGCCCCGCCGTCATCGCGGCGAATATCCATACCGTCAAATAGCGGTCGAGAAATGAAAGCCGTTTAGTCACGTCTTGCCTTGGTTGAACGTAAACCCCGCGGCAGGGTCTCGATGAATGCACGGATTTCATCGCGCACGCGGCGATAGTGGGCCAGGGCTTCGGCCTCGGTCTTTGCCGATTTCGCGAGCCTCGGCGGATCATCGAACGCCACGTGAACGACCTTGGTCTTTCCGGAGAATACGGGGCAAGCCTCGTGAGCGTCATCGCAAACCGTGACGACGTAGTCGAACGACACGTTTTTCAGCGCATCGACGTGTTTGGACCGCTGGCCGCCGATATCAACGCCGGCTTCTTTCATAATCTGAACCGCGAGTTTGTTCAGGCCATGCGGCTGGACGCCGGCGGAATAGGCTTCGATGCCGTCGCTCTTCAGGCGCCGCGCCCACCCCTCGGCCATCTGGCTGCGGCAGGAGTTTCCGGTGCAGAGAAACAGAACCTTGAGCTTGTCCATGCGCGTCAACTCCATACGCATAAGCGGATATACTTAGGCAGAAAAATCAGTTGCAACATATTTTTGCACCGCGGCAGCCGATGGCTCGCCGCCTCGCGTCCTTTGCAAGCTCCGGGACGTCGGCAAAGCAACAGGAAAGACACTCCAGCAACTTCTGGTGGAACGGACTTCTTGCCGGCGCCAGCGAGTAGTAAATCCATAGTCCTTCCTTCCGAGCCGTCACGAGGCCTGCCCTTCGGAGATACGCCAGGTGGCGGGAAATTTTAGGTTGCGGACCCCCGAGCACCCGCACCAGATCGCACACACAGAGTTCGCCGGGCTTGAGCAGGCTCAAGATGCGAAGCCGCGTTCGATCGGCGAACGCCCGAAAAATGCGGTCCACGGACGGTTTGACGCTTGCAGTTTTCATATATGCATAAGCGAATATAGATTCCGTTGATCCGCCCGTCAAGGTTGGCGTCTCCGAGCGGCGGTGCCCTATTGGAGTCAGGGCCATCGCATTTGGCGAAGGGGTTCAAAGGTTCAAGGGTTCAAGGGTTAAAAGGTTCAAGGGAAAAACGTTCTCCTTGAACCCTTCAACCCTTGACCCTTGAACGCCATCGCCAAATGCGATGGCCCTGATATTGGAGTCGCGTCTTGACGGCGGTCGTGGCAATCGACGCTGCCGGGGTGGTAGACTTGTGAACCATGACGTTTGAAACCAAGTATGCGTTATTGCTCGCTCTGGTGGCCTGCGTGGCCGGCCTCGGCGTCTTGCCGACTTCCCGCGCGAGGGCCGCGGACCTTAACCTTATGGTTGACACGCTGAAGTGCGAGATGTCCGTCGGCCCGCTTGGGGTCGACGTGGTTCACCCAAGATTGAGCTGGATGTTCCATTCAGCAGAGCGTGGCCAAGAATCCACGGCGTATCAGGTGCTCGTTGCCACAACGAAGGAATCCTTGGCCGGCGGCCAGGGCGACTGCTGGAACAGCGGCAAAGTTCTCTCGAATGGAGCGGCGGGCGCCGAGTACGCGGGCGCGCCGCTTCGGTCTTGCGGTCAATATTTTTGGAAAGTCCGCGTATGGGACAAGTGGGGAAGATCGACGGCGTGGAGCGAGCCGTCAGCCTGGACGATGGGGCTTATGAGCTCGGACGACTGGAAGGGGAAATGGATCGCCGAGGCGTTGGACACCTCCAGCACCAAACCGGCGGCTGGAACGATGCCGATCTTCCGCCGGTCGTTCGTTGTCGATCGGCCGGTTCGGCGAGCGATTATCTGCGTATGCGGGCTGGGCCAATTCGAACTACGCCTCAACGGCGAGAAAGTCGGGGACAACGTCTTGGAGCCGGGGTGGACGAACTATCGCAAGACCTGTCTCTACGTCACGTACGACGTGACGGGACAGCTCCGAACGGGGGAAAACGTCGTCGCCGCCATGCTGGGCAACGGCATGTACAACGTACCGCGGCACAAGGGACGCTATCAGAAATTCGTCGGCTCATTCGGGAAACCAAAGCTGATTGCACAAATGCAAATCGAATACGCCGACGGATCGGCAGCAACGGTGGTCACGGATCGCAATTGGAGATCCGCGCCCGGGCCGATCACGTTCTCCTGCATCTACGGGGGCGAGGATTTCGATGCGCGCCTTTTCCCGGCCGGTTGGGACGGCGCGGGATTCGACGATGGGGCATGGCAACCGGCGGCGGAAGTCGCCGGCCCGGGCGGCGCGCTGGCCGGTTTGAGCCGCAGCGCTCCTCCGATCCGCGTCGCCAGGGCGTTTCAACCCAAATCCGTCTCGCAGCCGATGCCGGGGGTGTTTGTTTACGATTTCGGTCAAAATGCGGCGTTGGTGCCGCAGATCACGGTGAGCGGTCGGAGCGGCGCGGCCGTGAAGCTCGTTCCTGGGGAGCTACTCAATGGCGACGGGACCGTGTCACAATCGACGTCGATGGGGCCGGTCTGGTTTACCTATACCCTCAGCGGATCGGGGCAAGAGAAATGGTCGCCTCGGTTCACCTATTACGGATCCCGCTATTGGCAGGTCACGGGAGCCGTCCCTGCAAAAGAATCCAACCCCTCCGGCCTGCCGGTCGTCGAGGCGATGGCAGCGAACTTCATCACGAGCACCTCGGCACAAGCCGGTGAATTTTCCTGCTCGAACGAGTTATTCAACCGCACGGCGGCGCTCATTCGATGGGCGATGCGGAGCAACATGCAAAGCGTGCTGACCGATTGCCCGCACCGCGAGCGGCTCGGTTGGCTGGAGCAGACCCACCTGGTCGGCGCTTCGATGACGTACAACTTCGACGCGGACGTTTTGTTCAACAAAGTGTGCTGCGACATGGCCGATGCGCAGACGGACGAAGGGCTGATCCCCGACATCGCGCCGGAGTACACGAAATTCAAGGGCGGATTCCGTGATTCGCCGGAATGGGGCAGCGCATGCGTGCTCATTCCCTGGCAGATGTACCAGTGGTATGCGGACGATGCGGTGCTCCGGGCGCAATACGAAACGATGAAGCGCTACGTCGCGTACCTGGGAACCAAGGCGAAGGGCAATGTACTCTCTTACGGCCTGGGAGATTGGTACGACCTTGGCCCCAAACATCTTGGCCAGGCACAACTGACTCCTCCCTCGCTGACGGCAACGGCATTCTATTACCGGGACATCGTGATCCTGGGAAAGATCGCCAAGTTGATCGGGAAAGACGACGATACCAAGCGGTACGACGCTTTGGCGCAAGACGTCGCCGCGGCATTTAACCGGACGCTTTATCACCCTGAAGCCCACAGCTACGCCACGGGCAGCCAGACTTCCAATGCGATTCCGCTGGTGTTTGGTCTGGCGCCTGAGAAGGATCGGCAGGCCATCGTGGAGAATCTGGTGGCCGACATTCGCCAGCGCGGCAACGGGCTGACGGCGGGCGACATCGGGTATCGGTACGTGCTGCGCGCGCTCGCCGAGGCCGGGCGGTCGGACGTGATCTTCGACATGAACAGCCGTTCCGATCGGCCGGGATATGGGTACATCCTCGCCAAAGGCGCTACCAGCCTGACCGAAGGATGGGACGGCAGCGCCTCGCAGGATCACTTCATGCTCGGGCACATCATGGAATGGTTCTACGCGGATCTGGCGGGAATCCAGCAGGCTCCCGATTCCGTGGGATACAAGAAGATCGTCATCCGTCCGAGCGTTGTGGGGGATGTGACCTGGGTCAAGGCCGCGTATGAATGTCCGCACGGCCGGATCGTCAGCAATTGGACGCTCGCGGACGGGAAGTTTACTCTGGACGTGGTGATCCCGACCGATACGACGGCAATCGTCTATCTCCCCACCCGGCACCCCGCCGGGGCTACCGAGGGCGGCGTGCCACTGAAGCAAGCGAAAGGCGTTGCCATCATTTCGAACGAAAAAGGCGGCGTCGCGCTTCAGGCGGTTTCAGGCACATACCATTTCACGACAAGCCCAGAGTGATTAAAGACAAACGGGCGATCGGGGTTGGGCTCAATGGATCAAATCAATGTTCGCATGGAGTTCGCACAAAAGCCCTTTTTTTTGCTGAAAACGGGATATACGATAGGCGGCAAGCCGGCTGAGCGAGCCTGATGGCGAACCCGGCTAAAGGGCGGAGCTTGCCGGGTCTCACTCGCCAATTTTGAAAAACCGGTTATTTTGATACGATTTTTCTTGCTCTCCGGTCGAAGCCGCATTATATTTTGGCGCAGGTAAGCGATTACCTATCTTTGAAATTGCGTCAACTGTTAACGCAACCGCGTCGCATTTCTACTTTTTTGGAGGGCTTATGAAAAGGTACGTTTCGGCCTCTCTCATCGGATTGGGCGCCTCGCTGATGTTCAGCGCGCCCAGCTTTGGCCAAGTCATCGGGAATTGGGAAAACGGGTCTACGGACGGCTGGATTGACTGGTCGTTTGCGAACGAAGGCTTCGAACCAGCTAATGGTGGTCCTGGTACCGTTTTGCCAGCTCAGAGTTATGGATATAGCACCACGGAGGGCGTAACGCTGGGCAGCGAATCACTCGCGTTTGATCCGACCTCCCCCGTGGCGCAGTACGGAAAGGGCTACTACCAAGCGCTGTCGAATAAGCTGGAGTACAACGGCGAAGTGGGAGATTTTACGAGCAACTCGATATTCTCGATTGACGTCACGTTTGACGCCTCGAAATTGGCGGGGGCAAGTTACGCGAATTTTAATCTGATCGTGAACGGGCCTGGCTGGGGATTCAATACCCTCCCGTCATCCACCATGAGCGATACTGCCAATCCGGGTGACCCGGGTGGCTGGGATCCGACCGATTTCCCTGGCGTTACCACACGGACAATCTCCTGGAATTATTCGGCGGCTCTGGCGGCGATGGGCGCCAACCCGGGCTATGTCGAAATGATTCTTGTCTCTAGCACTAATGCCTCAAATACCACCGCATATGGCGAATATTTCGACAACGCGCGGTTCACGAGCGTACCGGAACCCGCCAGTGTGGGCTTGGTCGGCATGACGGGCGTGGGACTCCTGCTCCGTCGGCGGCGTTCGCACTAAGCGCACGTGTCGGTTAGGTAGCATCTAGCGCCAAATCCGCGTTTCAATCCAGGGCTTCCGCAAGCCATCGGCCGGAAGCCCTGGATGAAACGCTTTTTTTGAATCTCGCGGTGGTCTGTTTTGTGCATGCGGCTGCTCTTGATCGGAATGCTGGCGCTGCTCTCCGCCGGTTCGATATCCGGTCGCCGAAATCGCCACGGCTCACTTCGTAATCGACCCTGCCCGCGACGTCAGGCCCATTTCACGGTACATCTACGGGGTCAATCAATTCCACCCGTTTTTTTGACGGGATGGACGGACCCTGGTCCAACGCCACGTTCACCCGGCTCGGCGGGGATCGATTTACCGCCTACAACTGGACGAACAACGCATCCCAAGCCGGAAACGACTTTCATTGGGCGGGGGAATTCGGATCGATCGGGACAAGGCCATTCCCGATCTTTTGCTTGCCCGGATGGAGGCGCCGCGCTCACTTTGGGACCCCACTTTCGTCGAAACGAGCTGGATCACGAAGGATTCGCTTGGCGGGAAGGCGATCCGGCTGATTCCGCAATTGCTGGAAAAAATCGCCCGCAATTATCCCGGCACGAAGCTGGCGATCACGGAGTACAATTATAACGGCGGGACCAACATTTCCGGCGGGATAGCCCAAGCGGACGCGCTGGGCATTTTCGGGCGGGAAGGACTGTTCGCGGCGGCGATATGGACAGCGAAAAACGTTCCCTTAACCGCCGCGGCATTTTCAAATCGGCTTGTAGTGGTGGCGATCGATAAATCGGATCGTTAGATCAAGTCGGTGATAAATTTCGCACGTTCCGACCGATGGGAGAGAGCGGATGCATACGAATTGGCTGCCCAATCCGCCAAGTCGATGCCGGCGGGCCATATTGCGGCGACGAAGCCGGGAATTTGGGAGTATATTATGCCCAGCGAGAGCGTCGGCACACTTGTCTTTTCCCACGCGCCGGGACAGGTAAACCTCGCGAGTTTGGAGATTGTCCGGGTGGTTTCGCTCAATTATTCAAGATTTCCCTTGACCAAAAAACACCCGGATAATACCATTAGGTAAGCGCTTACCTAAAGGTTGAACCCGGAAGGCTGCTGCCAGCGCCGCGTTGCGAGGCGGAAACCCCACATCCTTGGCGCCGGCAGGAAAGTGCGGAGGTATAATTTTGTCAGGCACCGACAAAGAAAGTGATGTGGTTATGCGGACCAACATGGCTCGGCCGCGGCTTTGTCGAAGGGGAACCTTGCATCGTTGCGCCTTTACTCTGGTCGAGTTGCTGGTTGTCATTGGGATCATCGCCGTTTTGATTGGGATATTACTTCCCGCCCTACAACGCGCCAGGGCCCAGGCGAGCCTCATTCAATGCCAGTCCAACCTGCGGCAAATCGGGCAGGCGATCGTGATTTACGTTGGAGACAACCAGGGAGTATTGCCATACGGGTATTGGACTGGCTCGGTCCCGCCCACTATAGGAAACCCTGTATACAACTCCGACGGCAGCACCAATGCCTCTGACTGGACAACGCTGATTCAAAGCGATTTGAATGGCCAAATCTCTTCGGCATACAACACCGGTAACGGGACATCAATGCAGAACCAGATATTGAGCCGCGTTCGGCAGGTGTTCATGTGTCCGGACGCGCCTCCTGGGCCGAACTATGACCCGAACAATCTTATTTATCAATATATTTGTCATCCCCGGCTTATGCCATATTTGGGGATGAACGATGTGGAAGGCGCCCATTTCCCAACGCTTTTGCAACCGTACAAGATCGCCAAGATCAAACGGAGCGCCGAAATCGCATACGTCTTCGATGGAACTTTGGGGCTGATGGCCAGCGGGTCGTGGCGAGTGGGGGGTAACACGGGAATGCCATGCGGCATTGGAATCAGTGAAAACTGGATTAGCTGGCCCAGGTCTTTCGGAGGTCTCACGGACAACTACTCCCTGTACGTTTTGAATCCTTGTAATCAAGGTACTCCCGTCAATATGACTTCCAATTATACCGGCGTTCCGAATACCGACGACGGCAGCCAGACGCTTTTGCAAAACCCGTTCAATATTCGATTTCGTCACATGCAAAATACCGTCGCCAATGCCCTGATGGTCGATGGTCACGTTGAAAGCTTCAGCTTTAACGCAAGAACCAATCAGACTTCGTTACTCGACAAGAACATTTTCGTAAATATGCAATAGTCCGGAGCGCCATAGTGTCGCGCCTCGGTGTGTGGAATAGACAGGTGAGAGAATAGATTAACCTTGGAGGGTTTCATGAGCCGGAGCAAGAGAAATTTGGCGGCTGCTGCGCTCGCGTCAGCCATTGCGGCGTTGGGACTTCGTTCAACCCCGGCGCTTGCCTACATCACGGTCGGGGATTGGGAAAATAACAACAGCGAGGGCTGGTTTGATTGGTATGCGAGCGGTGCCGGAGTCGGCGATGGTGATTACAACCCCGGCGCCGATCCCACAGATTTCTTGCCGTCGTCCATCTACAGCTTCAGCACGGAGGGAGCGACGCTGGGGACCAGCAGTCTTGCTATGGACCAACCCACCGGCTTCTACCAACCGCTTGCGCTGAAAACGGAATTTGAGACGGACAGCGAAGGCAACAGCGAAAAGACGGACATAGTCAATAACTCGGAGTTCGCGATCAACCTTACCTACAATTCCGCCGAGTGGACGGGAACCGGGATCAATACACACCTCAACTTGACCCTCAATTTTGGCTATGTTGACTCGACCGGGAATCATAGCTTTGGTGGCAGCATTAACGGCGGTGCGGTCGATACCGGAAATCCGGGTAACGTGGGCGCGTGGGATCCGGTTGATTATAAAGGCGTGACGACACGCACCATAACCTATAATTATTCGAGTTATCTGAGCCAGATGCAGTCTATCTATAACACCTACACTGCCCCCGGCGACGCCACCTACTTCGAGTTGTACTATAGCACCTATGAGGTTGGGCAGGGCCCCATCTATTTCGACAACGCCCGGTTCACCAGCCCGCAGATAACCGCCACGTGGAGCAACCAGGCCGGACTGAATGGCGATGGAACCTGGCATTGGGGCAGCACGTCTAACTGGACTGGCGGAATGCCCTCGAATCCGGGCGATATCGTCAATTTCGGCACGGCGATTCCGGGGCCGGAAACGATTGACCTCGATGGAAACGAGGAGTTCCAGGTCAGTGTCGGCACGATGAATTTCTCCACCGGCGCATCCTATACCATCGCCCAGGGGACCGGCGGTTCGCTGACCCTTAACGGCAATATCGACAATCCGGATGGATCGATCACGGCGGGCACCGCTCAGGTCAACGCTGAATATGGCAGTCATTTCATCACGGCGCCGGTTATCCTGGCAACCAATACAACGATCGCCGTCGCCAGGTCCATCGACACCATGTCGATCTCCGGCAATATCTCCGGCCCGGGCGCAATCACGATCGACTCGACACCCAACTCGAGCAACAATGGGACCGTCAAACTCAGCGGCAACAACAGCTATGCCGGCGGAACGTCAGTCAATACCGGCACGCTTCAGGTCGGCAGCGCCAACGCCCTAGGGTTCGGCGGCGTTGTCACCGCCACCTCGGCAGCCACGTTCCCCGTCGCGACCGTAAACTCCGGCGGCACGCTGGATCTCAACGGGCAGACCCTCAACAAGACCATCACGCTGAACGGCGGCACGCTTACCAACAGCAATGGTTCCGCCACTGCGGGTCTTGCGACCGGAGTAGTGAATGGATATGTCGTCGCCTCGGGCGGCAGCGGCCTGTCGGCTACCCTAACGAACGGGGTGACCGGCGGCGGCGGCTCGGGAGCGGGCTTCAACGTACTTCTGGGCCTCACCCAAAACTCCATCAATGCTGTTACCCAAGGTGCGACCCCAAGTTACACTCTCCCCCCAGCCGTTACGATCTCCGGCGGCGGGGGCACGGGCGCGACGGCTTCTTCCAACATCAGCGGCGGCACCGTCACTATCACCCTCACCAATCCCGGCATCGGCTATACCAGCGCGCCGACTATCACCCTCGCCGGTGGAGTCCCAGTTGGCACCACCTCGGCTAACGTCGCCAGCGTCACCGCCAATGCGAACAACTTCACCGCGGTCGGCGTGCAGGCCCTCCTGCCCGGCAGCGGATATACCTCCGCTCCAATCGCGACGAGCACTCCCGTCGGCGGCAGCAGCCCGGTCGCGCCGACAATTACCGCGTTTCTGAATACTCTCAACGTCGAGGCGAGCAGCACCATCAACGGACCGGGCGCGTTTGCAATCGGCAGCGCCGTGAATGGGGCGGCCGCGTCCGGAACGGCAACGTTGACCCTTGACGGCACGTCGGCGTCCAATTCCATCAGCGGCGTCATCGGCAACGGGACCGCCGGCGGAAATCTGGCGCTGGCCAAGTCCAACAGCAGCGTGTGGACGCTCTCCGGCGCCAATACGTATAACGGCGGAACGACTGTCAGCGCCGGCACTTTGCTCATCGATCCGACCTCAACGCCCAAGACCACCAGCGCCCTGGGCGCGGGCAGCGCCAGCATCACCGGTGGGTTGTTGCAACTTGCCCCCGGCGTCACCGGCGGCAATGGCCCGGCGGTGAGCAGCAGCGTGAACCTCACGTCGCTGTCGATCACCGGCAACGGCCAGTTCGATGTGAATAACAATCACATCATCATCACCTACGGCGCGACCGATCCGTTCTCCACGATCGCCAACTACATCAAATCCGGCTACAACAGCGGCCATTGGAACGGCCCGGGGATCATGTCCACGGCGGCACTAACGAAGACCAATGGCCTGTCCTACGGCGTCGGCTATGCCGACGGCAAAGACGGCAAGGTCTCCGGCCTGGTCTCCGGCCAAATCGAAGTGGCCTACACGCTGCTGGGCGACGCCAATCTGGACGGCATAGTCAACGCCACCGACTTCACCATCCTGGCGGCGAACTTCAACCAGCCGGTCACCGGCTGGGACCAGGGCGATTTCAACTACGACGGCCTGGTCAACGCCACCGACTTCACGGACCTGGCGGCGAACTTCAACCAGAGCGACAGCGGCGCGGCCGTGTCGGCCGGCGACGTCGCGGCGCTGGACGCCTTCGCCACGGCCAACGGATTGTCCTTACCGACCTCCAGCGTGCCGGAGCCGGCGTCGATGGGGTTGCTGGCGCTCGGCGCTGTCGGCGTTCTGGCGCGGAGGCGGAGACAGAACCGTTGAATATGTCTCGGTTGCCGTAAAGGCAGACTCGAGGCGACTTGAGTAAGAAGGCTTCGAGAAGCTGAAAGGAGCGCTTCGCAAGAGACAGACCTAGTGGATGGAAAAACGGGAAGCCGAATTGGGCATCGCAATTTGTGGTTTCGATTTCCGATTCGGCTTTTCGCTTATTTCCGCCGAATTTGTGAGGTTCATCATGCAGTCTCCCAAGCGCGTTCAGAAATACCACCGGCGAATTGAATCCGCGGTTGCCCCCGTTTTGGGGATCATCCTTGGGGCTTCGGCGGCGCGCGCTCAGTCGGGTCCCTATAACACCGTGACTTTTTCGAGCGTTTCCAGCAACGCTTACGGAACGGTGGACACCAACTCGTGTTCTATTGACATCAATAACCTGATTACCCTCGACGGCTACCAGTTCATGGCCTTTTACAACAATTCGGGCGACATTGTTCTTGGCCGCCGACTGACCAGCAGCAGTGCGAACAACACCAACGCGTGGACGCTCGATACGACAACATATACCGCGGACAGCGGCTCCGGCGGAATAGCCGACGATCATCACACGATTTCCATAGCAGTGGACGGCAACGGGCAGATGCACATGTCGTGGGGAATGCACAATGACGCGTTCAATTACGCGATTTCGACTGGCTCGGTTACCGGCGCTACGTTTGCTCCCTCGTTCAACGTTGAGAGCCAGACGACGATGGAGAGTTGGTTTCCCGAATTGAGCTCTATCGACCAGGTAACGTATCCCCAGTTTTACAACGTCCCCAATAGCGGGAATCTTCTGCTGGTGTATCGCGATGCAGCCGGGGCCTCGGGGGGAGGATCGGGAAACGGCAACGAATGGTTCGCGGTTTACAATGCCACGACCAAAACCTACAGCAGCGCCACCAACGTCGAAATGCTCGATGGCGGGCGGACCCATGTTAACGGATATCTCAACAATCTCGTTTACACCCCGTCCGGGACGCTCATTTCGACCTGGACTTGGCGGGCGTCGTCGAACTGGGAGACCAATTCGAATTTGCTTTACGCCCAGTCGCCGAACAACGGGGCGAGCTGGTATCAGTTCGGAGGGACGACGCAATACGGCCTGCCGATTATTCAAAACACGTCCGGCGGTGGAACGGCGTCGCAGGTGGCGCAGGCTGTCGTCAACATCCCCGAAAACGACAGCTATATCAACCAGACCAGCGCGACCATTGACAATAACGGCAATCCAATGGTCGCTACCTACTTGACGCCGGCATATAACCCCTCGACCGGCACGGGAAACGTCAACCGGCAATATGTCCTGGAATACTACAACGGAACAAGTTGGCAGCAGTCCGTAATCAGCAGTCGGACATCAGACACGTCCATCGATACGCAGGGCAACGACGTTCGCGACTTGGGGCGTCCGCTCGTAATCGTGGACAAATCAAATCGCGTGCTGGTAGTGACGCGATCCGAAGATTACAAGGAGGGCAGTTACTCCAGCCCGAGTACACCCAACAACGACATCGTGCTCTATTACACAACGGCTTCGGCCTTGGACAGCGGAGCTCCGAATTGGCGTTCGACGGTGCTGAACACCGCGAACATGGGAGACTACGAGCCGACATACGATCCGGGCCTGTGGTCCGCCAGCAACATTCTGGACCTCATTTACGAACCGGTCGGATTGAATGGTGAGGGACAACAGACCATTCAGGTACTGCAATGGAATGAGAACACGTTTTTCCAGGATGGGAACACATGGGACAACGCGGGCGGCAGCGGGAACGGCACGTCCTGGGACATTGCCGCCAATGCGAATTGGAATAACGGAACGGGCGCCACGACGTTCATGAATGGCGACAATATCACGTTCAACGATTCAAACAACGGCAATTACGCCGTCACGCTGAACACGACGGTTACGCCGGGCACGATCACGGTAAACAACTCCCTGGGCAATTATGTCATCAGCGGCAGCGGGGGTATTGCCGGAACCGGAGCGCTGACCAAATCCGGCGGCGCGACGCTCTCGCTCGCAACGGCGAATACCTATAGCGGCGGCACGACGGTCAGCGCCGGAACGCTGGTTGTCGCCAACACCTCCGGATCAGCCACCGGCGCCGGTAACGTCACCCTCACCGGCGGCGTCCTGGCCAGCGGAACCACCGGCTCCATCAGCGGCAACGTGTCGGCCGCCGCATCCTCGGTCATCGCGCCGGGCGGCGTTGGAACCATCGGCACGCTTTCCCTCGGCGGACTTTCCACCGTCGCCGGCGCAACCCTCAATTTCGATCTGGGCACCGGAACAGGCACCATCACCAATGGCGACCTGCTCAACCTGGGCTCGGGAACCATCGTCATCGCCTCCAGCACTAACATCACCCTCGGGAGCGATCCGGGAATCTCCGCCGCCGGAAATGATTACGAATTGATCGGCGGCACGATCAGCGGAATCAGCACGTCCAGCTTCTCTCTGCCGGCTGCTCCTGCCGGCGTAGCCTACAGCCTGAGCAAGATCGGCGGCTTCATCGACCTGGTCGTCAGCAGCACCGGCCCGGTCAGCCTGACCTGGAATAACACCGGCGCCGGTTCGCCGACCGACGGCGTGACCTGGGATACCACTAACAACAACTGGAACAACGGCAGCAGCGTAACGACCTACAACGATGGGACGCTCGTCACCTTCAACGACACCAACAACAACCATTACGCGGTGACGTTGACCAGCACCGTCAGCCCCGGCTCGGTGACCGTCAACAACAGCCTGGGCAACTACACCATCAGCGGCGCCGGCGGGGAAATCGTCGATGCCGGGGCGTTCACAAAATCCGGCAGCGGTACACTGACCCTCGGCACGGCGCTGAGCGTGGGCAGCATGAGCATCACCGCTGGAACGCTGAAGCTGGCCACCGGAGTCTCCGGCGGCTCGGGCCCCGCCGTCACCAGCACCATCAATCTCACTTCGCTTTCGATCACCGGCAATGGCGTGTTCGACGTGAATAACAATCACATCATCATTACCTACGGCTCCAGCGACCCATTCTCGACGATCGCCGGGTACATCAAGTCCGGCTACAACGGCGGCGGATGGAACGGCCCGGGGATCATTTCCTCGGCGGCACAGACGTCCACGAATGGCCTGCTGTACGGGCTGGGCTACGCCGACGGGGCCGACGGCCTGGTCTCAGGCCTGGCTTCCGGCCAAATCGAGGTGGCCTACACGCTGCTGGGCGACGCCAATCTTGACGGCTTGGTGAACGCCGCCGACTTCACGATCCTGGCGGCAAACTTCAACCAGACTGTCACCGGCTGGGACCAGGGCGATTTCAACTACGACGGACTGGTGAACGCCGCCGACTTCACCGACCTGGCGGCGAACTTCAACCAGCCCGACAGCGGCGCGGCGTCGGCCGGCGACGTCGCGGCGTTGGACGCCTTCGCGGCGGCCAACGGCATCAGCTTGGCGAATGTGCCGGAACCGGGTACGGTTGTCCTGCTGGGCTTGGGATCGCTTGGGCTGCTGAGGCATCGGCGAAGGAAAGATTCGGGTCATGAAGCAGCGGCGAATTAGCAGACTATGCGTCACGGCGGCTATGGCCGGGCTTTGCGGCAAGTATGCCCTTGCGTCGCCCCCCGCCGGTAACTTCAAACTCATCTTCGACGACGAATTCAACGGCAATTCTCTCGACACCAACAAGTGGAGCTATAACTACCCGACTTCATTTCCCAACAACGGCCACACCCACAATCATCAGGCCTACATGGAGGCCAGCCAGGACATTGTCAGCGGCGGCCGCTTGAATTTGCAGGGAATCAATCAGGTCGATCCCAATGCGCCCGCCAATTATTCCTATGGCGGCGTGTCCTATCCGCTGAATTACACGTCGGGCGCGGTCAACACGGCGAGCACTTTCAATTTTGGTCCCGACCCCAACGACTCCAGCAGCGAGATTTACGTCGAAGCCAGCATGCAAATGCCCGGAACAGAAGGGAATTGGCCCGCGTTTTGGATGTTGCAGAGCGGCTGGCCGCCGGAAATCGACATCATGGAATTTCCGTACAACACCACGAGTTCCGACTCGAACGTCAATAGCGCCTATCAATATCACGCGACGTGGCACTACGGCACCGGTTCGGATCCGCTCTCCGCGGGGACAACGGTTGGCACGTCCAACCTGACGACGGGATTCAACACCTATGGCCTGCTCTGGACCCACAACACCCTGACGTTCTATTTCAACGGAACCGCGGAATATAGCACCAGCGCCAGCGTATCGCAGGCAACGAAGATGTACCTGATTCTGGACAACGCGATCGGCGGCTGGCCAGGTACGCCGCCGGCTAACGCCGGATTCCCCTCGAATTTTCAGACCGATTGGGTCCGCGTCTGGCAAACCCATCCGGTTTACGGCGGTGTCGCCACCAGCAGCACGAGCGTGTGGAACGTCAATGGCGGCGGATCGTTCGGCAACTATGCGAACTGGACCGGGATCATCCCGGAGTTTCAGGATCAAATCGCCCAGTTCGTGCCCGTCGGCAATGCCGCGACGGCGCCGATCACCTGGACCGGTCCGGTCGTGATGGGCGGAATGGTTTTCGGCGATCCGAACAACGTCACCGCCACGACCACCAGCTACACCATCGGCAATTCCGGCGGGGAAATCACGATCGATAACTCCAGCGGCACCGCGCTCATTCACACCATGAGCACGGCGCAGGTGAATCAGACCATCGCCTCGCAACTCGAGCTGCTTACCAACACCACGTTTCAGAATGACTCGACGAGTGCCACCACGGTCATCAGCGGCAGCCTCGTGGGCACCGGCAACCTGACGAAAACCGGTGTCGGCGTGCTGGAACTGACCGGCAACAACGACCTTACTGGAACGGTGAACGTCGGCAGCGGCTCCACCAGCGGCGGGAACGTCAATGGCGCGCTGATGATCACGTCGACGGGATCGCTGGCCGGCGTCACGCAGGTCAAGATCAACGACAACAACACGGCCAATTCCATACTTCAACTCGACGCGATGAACGGAAACGTCAATCTGCCTTCGACCACGGCCTTCTCCATCAACGCCAACACCGCGGCCAACGGCACTTCCATCGCCGCGACGCAGGTCGAAAACGTGTACGGCAATAACATCATCAACGGCGCCTGGACGTGCAACGTCGGCGGCGCGGGTTACGGGTTTCAGAGCGACCAGGGTTATCTGCTTCTTTTCGGAAATTTCCGCCTGAGTTCGGGCAGCGCGAACAAGACGCTGTTTCTCCGCGGAGCGGGAAACGGGATTTTCTACGGCGGCATCGGCATCGCCGGCGCCGCCAGCTTTTCAATCGACGTGCTCGGCACCGGGACGTGGTCGCTCAACGGATCCAATGTCTACACCGGGTCAACGACGATCAATTCCGGAACGCTGGAGATCGGCGGCGCGGGCGGGCTTCCAAGCGGCGCGAATGTTTCCAACGGCGGGAATTTCCTCCTCGCCGCCAACACCACCGCGGGAACTGTTTCGGACATCAGTTCCGGCGGGACGGCCATCACCACGGTAAATTCCAACGTCACTTTTACAGTCGCCAGGCTTACCCAAGGCGGACTGGTCAACAACGGCGCGGTAACGATCAACAACGCGGCGACGATTGGCGCGGTCAGCGGAGCCGGCGAAATCACCGTGCCGTCCGGCGCATCGCTTACCGCCGGGGCGTTCACCCAGGGCGCGTTGGTCAACAACGGCACGACGACCATCAACGGAAACGGAGTCGTCGGCCCCATCAGCGGATCGGGCAGCTTAATCATCGGCACCGGCTCGTCGGACAATACGCTCCAATTGGCGACAAACAGCGGCCTGATCCAACTGCCGTCGCTCACGATTGCCACGGGTTCATCATTCGATTTGACGAACAATCATTTGATTATCAACTATGGCGCCAGCGATCCGTTCTCGACAATCGTCGGCTACGTCCAATCCGGCTACAACGGCGGCGCGTGGAATGGCCCGGGCATCGTTTCCTCCGTGGCAGTGACGCCCACCAATGGCCTGTGGTACGGCCTGGGCTACGCCGATGGGAAGGACGGCGTAGCCTCCGGCCTGTCATCCGGCCAGATCGAAGTGATGTACACGCTTCTAGGCGACGCCAATCTGGACGGCCTGGTCAACGCCGCCGACTTCACCATCCTGGCGGCGAACTTCAACCAGCCGGTTACCGGCTGGGACCAGGGCGATTTCAACTACGACGGACTGGTGAACGCCGCCGACTTCACCGACTTGGCGGCGAACTTCAACCAGAGCGACAGCGGCGCGGCCGTGTCGGCCGGCGACGTCGCGGCGTTGGACGCCTTCGCCGCGGCCAACGGGTTGCTGGCGGATGTGCCGGAGCCCGCGTCGATCGCATCGGTGGGCATCCTCTCGGTAGCGCTGCTGATCCGGCGCCGGCGGTCAGACGTCACGGGGCCTCGGCTTCCTCGCGGACAAGCTCGTGAAAGAGTGAGTCCAGGCGCTGCGTGACGGGGCCTGGAACCGGCGGCGAAATCCTCCGGCCGTCGATCTCTTTCACCGCAGCCAATTCTCCCATCGTGCCGCTGCAGAAGACTTCATCGGCTCGGTAGAACTCCATCAGGCTCACGTCGCGAACTTCCGATGGAATCGCATTTCGGCGGCACAATTCGAGCACGGCCGCGCGCGTGATCCCCTCGGGACAGGCTACCGTCCGAGGCGTCACGACGGTTCCCGAGCCAACCAGGAAAAGATGTGTCGCGTTGGTCTCGGCGACGAAGCCGCGGGTATCGAGCATCACGGCGTCGTCGGCGTCGGCATGCGTGGCCTCGATTTTCGCCAGGATCGATTGGATCAGATTGCAATGGTGGATCTTCGGATCGAGACAATCCGGCGAGAAACGGCGAACGCTGCTGGTGACGAGCCTGATGCCGGCTTTGTCGTAGACGGGGGGCTTTATTTCGGCAAGGACGATGAGGGTGGGTCCGGATTGGTTCAACCGTGGGTCCATGCCCGAAGTGATTTTCACGCCCCGCGTGAGAGTCAGACGAATGTGCACGCCATCGAGCATGTGATTGGCCTCGAGCGTGCGGTGAATTTCGGCTCGGATCTGATCGTGTGGGGGAATTTGGGCGAACGCCAGGGCCATCGCCGAGCCGCGGAGGCGGTCGAGGTGCTGGGTAAGCCGGAAGATTTTTCCCTCGTACACGCGCAGGCCTTCCCAGACGGCGTCACCGCCCTGGACGGCCGAGTCGAACGGACTGATGCCGGCCTCGTTTCGATGAACGAGCTTGCCATTGACGTTAATCAGAACGTCACGATTGCGGGCGTCGAAGGTCTGTAACATAAGCTTCATGCCGTCAGGCGATGTTCGTAAAGTTGGCTATAGTAACGTTGACACTCTTCCAGCAAACTATGGAGATGCGGCGGGACGGACTGATCGTTGGGAACGTAAGGTCGGAACGATGTCGTTGATTCGACTTCCTTGTACCAATATTTAGCCCATATTCCATCAGTCTCTCGCGGACCCGGCGGCCAGGAGAGCATTTGCTCCGTGAATTCGACGTTCATTGATTGGCACAGCCGCTTCAGGAGGCCGCCAGGATTCTGCAAAACATCGCGTGCATCGACAACGGGCGGCACGATCCCAGTCCAGCCGCGGACCAACTGGAAAATTTCGATCTGCTGCGGATAGCCGGTATCGGCGAGCGTGGGGTCGGCGACGTGCTTGATATAAGAGGTGATGACCTGGCGCGGATCGCGGATGAGAAATGCGTGCTGCATGGACCTCATCCACTGCCTGTCCATTTGCGGTAAGATATGATGGGTCATCTGCTTGTAATAACAGATTGATTTGCCGTCAGGCGGCGGGCGGAACATGCGCTGGATCGCTTGGCGGGGATCGGTCGGCCCGGCGGCGATGACCTGGGCCGCGCCGGGATGCGGCTTGCCGGTCACGTGCAGGTAATGCGCATACAGAGGCTCGTCGAAGACCAGTGTGTCCGGACGATTGCCCCAGGCCCTCATCATCGCCGTCGAAATGTTCCGCGGACCCGACCACATCGACAATCGCAACGCAACGTTCATGACACAGACCTGATCTCAAGCGTACACATTATGCGCCAAACACTCCATGAGTCTATAATCCCGCAAATGAACGTCCACTGGAATTTCAAGCCTTCATGGGTGATTCGATTTGTGGTTTTGGCATTGACCGCGCCGCTTATGAAAAGCCGGTGCGTTTGCGCGGGCGAAGCGGCGGACGGTTCCCTTACGCGAATTCCAATCGGGCTTGCGTACGCAAGCGACGCCGTCAACACGGGCGTCTTCCGCGTCAGCGCCGTCCAGTCGGCGGGCAATCGTCAGTTTGTCATATATTATGCACCGGAAGGGAATGTGGTGGTCGGCGAGCGGGAATTGCCGGGGGATAAATGGGATTTGGCCGTTCAATCGTTCAAGGGAAACGTCAGGGATGCGCATAACGTCGCGGTTTTGGGCATTTCAGCGGACGGCCTGCTGCACGTTTCCTACGATCATCATGACAACCCGCTGCACTATCGCGTAAGCCGCAAGCCATACGACATCCACAGCTTCGGCGAGGAGCAGGCGATGACGGGGCGGGACGAAGGCCGCGTCACCTATCCGCAGTTCCTGAGCGCCCCCGATGGGACGCTCTATTTTTTCTATCGCGACGGCGCCAGCGGAAATGGATCGCTGTGCATGAATCGCTACGACGTGAAGTCGAATTCCTGGCAGGCCATCCAGCATCCGTTGATCGACGGCCAGGGCAAGCGTAATCCGTATTGGTGGCGTCCGTCGATCGGAGCGGATGGGACGATTTACATCGGCTGGTGCTGGCGGGACACGCCGAACGCGGCAACAAATCACGACCTGTGTTTCACGCGCAGCAAAGACGGGGGGCGTACGTGGCTGCGGAGCGACGGCCAGGCGCAGACGCTGCCGATCACGCTGGAAAATGCCGAGGTCGTCGATCCGATTCCCACCGGATCCAACCTGATCAACCAGTGCAGCTCGGCGGTCGATGCGCAGGGGCATTGCCATCTGGTCGAGTATTTCAATGACGCGGATGGGGTTCCCCAGTATTTCGACGAATGGTTCGACGGCGGCAAATGGCACAAGAGCCAGGTGAGCCATCGCACGGGCAAATTTTCATTGAGCGGTGGCGGGGCGCTGGCGATCCCGATCAGCCGGCCGGAGATCGCCATCGCGCGCGGCGGCACGGCGTACGTCATTTCGCGCGACGCCGAGGTCGGCGGCGGAATTCGGATATACGAGGCATCGGCCCCATACGAAACCTGGCAGGCAACGGACGTCACGCACGATGATTTGGGCAATTGGGAACCGGCTTATGATCTGGCCCGGCTTCGCGACTCGGACGTGCTGAGCCTGTTCGTATTACCGGTGGTTCAGGGGAATCACGAGCAGACGACGAACTTCGGCCCGCACGAGGCGGCAATTCTGGAGTTTCCGATCAAGTAGCGCGGCCGGCCCAACTGAGTTTATAATGCCCGGCCAAGTGACGGTTCAGCAGCAACTCCAGTCTGCATTATCACACCACCGGGCCGGGCGGCTGCGTGAGGCGGAGGTTCTTTACCGGAAGATACTTGCCCAACAGCCGAAACATGCCGATGCGATGCATCTCCTGGGAGTGATCGCGCATCATGTGGGCCGCGATGACATGGCAGTGGATTTGATCGGTCAGACCATTGCGCTCAGGCCCGGCTACGCCGAAGCCTACAACAATTTGGGCAACGCCTTGCAAAGCAAGGGGCAACTAGACGAGGCCATCGCGGCATATCGCCGGGCCATTGCGCTCAATCCCAAGCTCCCCGGAGCCCATAGCAATCTGATCTACACGCTACATCTTCACCCCGCGTACGACGCCCAGTCCATCGCCGAAGAACATCGCCGCTGGAACCGCCAGCACGCCGAGCCGCTCGGGAAGTTTGTTCAGCCGCACAACAATAACCGCGATCCCGAGCGGCAACTGCGAGTGGGTTACGTCTCGGCTGATTTCCGCGAGCACCCAGTCGGTCGGTTTCTTGTTCCACTGCTGGGCGCGCATGACGCCGATCGTTTCGCCGTATTCTGTTACTCGCACGTTTCTCGCCCCGATGGCTACACCGAGCTTCTTCGCAGCCGCGCGCACCAATGGCGAGACACGATCGGACTCACCGATGAACAGGCGGCCCAACTGATCCGGGAAGACAAGATCGATATCCTGATGGACCTGGGGATGCACACAGCCGGGAACCGTCTGCTCGTGTTCGCCCGCAAGCCCGCTCCTGTCCAGGTGACGTATCTGGCTTACACGTCTACCACCGGATTGAAGACGATGGATTACCGGCTCACCGATCCCCACCTCGACCCGGCCGGCATGGACGATGCGATCTATAGCGAAAGATCGGTACGCTTGCCGGAGACTTATTGGTGTTATCCATTGGACGAACAGACTCCAGAGGTCAGCCCGTTGCCGGCACAATGCGCCGGCAAAGTGACGTTCGGCTGCCTGAATAGCTTCTGCAAGGTGTCGTCCGCCGCGTGGGAACTCTGGACACAGTTGCTGCGCGCGGCGCCGAATTCGCATCTCATCGTCCATGCCCACGAAGGCAGCCACCGCGATCGCCTATGGAATCTGCTTGAACGCCAAGAAATCGATCCGCATCGACTGAAGTTCGTCGGCAAGGTCTCATTCCATGAGTATTTCAAGTTGTACCATCAAATCGACATCGGCCTGGATCCATTCCCCTGTAACGGCGGCACCACCACCTGTGACGCGCTCTGGATGGGAGTTCCGATAGTAACGCTGGCGGGCCGGACGGCGGTCGGGCGGGGAGGAATGAGCGTTCTACGGAACGTCGGCTTGGCGGAACTGATCGCTGAGACACCACAGCAATACGTTCAGATTGCCGCCGGCCTGGCCAACGACCTCACGCGCCTGGCCGAACTGCGCCGAACCACGCGTCAGCGGATGCGTGCTTCCCCGCTGATGGATGCCGGCCGGTTTGCCCGGAATATCGAGGCGGCGTATCGCCAGATGTGGCACACCTACTGCGAGGCGTTTCCACGATGAGCTGATCCGATCGGCCGATTCCCTCGGCCGGTTCAATCCTGGAGAGTCGGCGAGAATTCGAAATCCCGACGTGAACAACGAAATGCGGGTCCGGTTTTGCGGACAGTCCGGCGCCAAAAAAACCGAATCGGGAGGACGTTGGTCTCCCGATTCGGCTCGTTTTTGAAAATTTTGAGTCACCGTCCTTACCATGTGTCTTGGCCCAGCCGGCCCACAGACCCATGGCCAGGCTTGCTCAGGCGCGCCTCCGGCGGGTCGCCAAGCCGATGCTGCCCAAGGCCAACAGGCCGATCGACATTGGTTCAGGTACGGAGACGTTACTGAACGTTACCGAGGCGGGAACAGTCGTAGTGCTGCTTCCATTGCCGCGAACACCAAGGTAAAGGCCCAAATTGGTGGGATTGTCAAATGCCGCCAAGTTGGTGCTATTCAGGGTTCCGGAGCCGACGAGAGCGCCGTCAACATAACCGCTCACCGCACCGGTGCTGGTGTTGAGGCTCAGTTGGACGGTATGTAACACCGTATCGTTCCAAACGCCGCCGTCGGAGGCCGGGATGCTTGTCAGGGAGGGAGTACTCTCCGTTCCGAGGCCACCGGCCGAAAACTGGCTTTGGCCCGTCGTCGATCCGGCCGTGCTGTTATAAAAGAACTCGGCATAATCGGTATTAAACGCCGGGCGAATAATCATGTCGAAACCACCCGCGTTGTTGTAAACGTCAGGCGGAGCGGCGTTATTGGTCAAATTGGAGTCCAGGCCGATATAGGCCCAGTTGCCCACCGTCTGGTTGAAAATCAAGTTTGCCGTCGCGGTAATCACAGTCCCACCCGGATTGACCGAGATGTAAGCGCCGTTGTTAACGTGGTTATAGCCGTAATCAGCGAACGTGGTGCCCGACGCGCCGCGAACAGGCGTGGCCGGAATATTAGTGGGGCTATTGTATTCGTCTCCAGCGGAACCGGTCGGGTAAGCAGCCGACGTCGAAGTAAGCGTATTGTACACGTTGGTGTCCCCACTGGCGGGCCCAGAGTTGGTCAGCCAATAGCTGGTCCACACGCGTGAATTGCCCGCCGCTATGTCTGGCGCGCTGCCCGCAAGGCCACCTGTTTCCGTGGCATTGGTCATCGTGTCCTGAATCACATCGGCCTTGACGGTATTCGCTTGCCAGAACAGCAAACTCATCCCACCAACCGCAGCGGTGATGACCGCCACTTTCTGTGCATGCCTTCTCATCGCGCCTCCACGTAAAAGATATGTATTTCTTCGACCCTCCCATCTATGGGGACGGTCATCGCCCATAAATGTAACACAACCTGCAATCATGTCAAGGATATTTTCAACATAAAATAGCACCGGCAATTCACCTAACATCTCGGCAAAATATCCCCAAATCCCCTGTATTTTTGGCAAAAACGGCATATCGCGGCCCAGGGGCGGCTTCCCTCAAAACGACAGCAGTGCATTTTTTGCGACCTTGATTTTTGGGCGATCGTTTCATGAAACTTACAAGATATTAATGCAACTAACAGGGCCAATTTCAAATACTTTTCCCCGGCCGGGTCGTGCTTTTGGGGAACGAATGCCGAATTATTGGCGGATTGCTCGGTTTCCCGTCGGCATCGGCAAGGCGGCCTTTATTGCCGAAATGCAGGCTGTTTTCGCCGATGTTCTGCGTCGACGGACTCTGTTCACCGTCGCGGCTTTTTGTCGGAAATATTGCCGCGATTTTTTGCTTTGAAAATTGCGGGAAAGTATGTAACATTCATTTCGATTGAAGGATTACACCTCGCTGGAAGCATGCTATAATTCGATGGGAGGCTGCCGTGCGATGTAAAAAGTCCGCGTTCACGCTCGTAGAACTGCTCGTCGTCATCGGCATTATCGCCGTCCTGATTGGGATTCTGCTTCCCGCCCTGAGCAAGGCCCGGGCGCAGGCGACTTATGTCCAGTGCCAATCGAACATGCGGCAGATTGGATTGGCCTTCGCCCAGTATGCCACGTCGTTCAATGGGTATATGGTTCCCACGGTCGTGTGGAACGTCGGCCCCAGCGCTGCCTTTTTCTCCGACAGTCCGGGATCCGGCGGCTCTATGGACGACGAGTGGCCCATTCTGCTAACCTCCCTGGGCTATATCCCGAATCAAAATCTGACGTACACTTCGGACCCGCATAATGCCGCGACGTCAGTCCTGGTTTGTCCCGCAGTGCGACAAACGCTGGCTTACGACAATATTCAAGGCCAATTCACCCCCACAACCATTTCCGGAACCGATGGCTTCGACCGCAGAATGTCCAATTTCCTTGACATACTCCCCGGTAGGATTCCGAACGGCGTAATTGTCGATATCGGCTACGGCATCAACGGCACCGTGTACACCGTAGACGGTGCAGGTTGTGATCCCAATCACAACTATGATGATGGCGACGTCGGAAGCCCCGGCGTGGATGTCGTCTTCGACGTTCCTAGCAGCGCAATCGCAACCAATTCCGCCAAGAACCCATGTCCCCCGCTACACAAAGTCACGCAATTCACTCAGTCCGCACTTACCGTATTGCTCTTCGACGGCACCGAGTGGAATGGAATGGTCGGTAGTGGGATGAGCCCGGTCGGTAACGGTTATGAATGGCGCATCAGCGGAGCGCGCCATGGTTCATTCAATGCGAATCCGCCTGGTAATCTCATACGAGACGGCTTGAACGTGAGTGGCACGACCAACCTGCTGTTCATGGACGGACACGTTGAGGGCGTACCACGCGCGCAGTGCCCTGTCTACGATACGGAATGGGTCGGCTTCCGCAGTCAGATGATTCCCGGTACGACCTATATTTGGAATCTCAAGCAGCAACGATAACGCATACCCAAATCGTTTGAAGCATTCGAAGCCCGCGGGATGGCCATCCCGCGGCTTTCGTTGGGATGAGAGACTTCTTGCGCGACATGACGCCGTTGCGATCTGACGGCCAATGATTGTTTCCTAAATCAAGGCGACGACGCCGGCGAGACGGCAATGTCGTCGAAGTACGCGCTTTGGGAGCCGGCGGGCCTGGAGCAGTAAATCGTCGCGGTGGAGTTGTGCGGGCCCGTGGTGAAGCTCACGCTCAATTGCTTGTATCCGTTGGTTGATTGCGAGGTCCAGATTTCGGCCGCGCCGAAGAACTTGGCGCCGAGGCGAGCCTCGCCGTCGCCCTGGGCGTCGGCCCATCCGGTGAGTTGATACGTTGTGTTCGGCGTGAGGCCGAAGATGCGTTGCTCCGCGGCGGCGGCGGAACCTGGGAGGCACAGCGCGTTGTGGCCGCTGTGGGCGTGATCGGCCACCACGCAGGCCTTGTTCGACGCGGTCCATGGCGCTAGCGTTGGGTCCTCGAATCCCGCATTATGCAGGGGGATTACCGGCGGGCGCTGATACACGCGAAGATAATTCACAACAAAGGCGTTGGGGAAAACGGTTCGCGGCGACGGGGCGGGATCGGAAGTCACCCCGCTGTTGAGGATGAGGTACATCGGCACGTTCGGCGATTGGGCCCCGTAGACTCGAACGCGGATTTTGCCGTCCATATTCATCAGTTGGTATCCCGGTCCCCATTCCATGCCATAGGTGTGAAATCCCAGGGGCACTTGGTCAACGTGCCGGCTGTTCCATTGCACCCTTCCGCTGACCGGCAGGCGATAGGCGTATCCCTGGTGGAAATGGGGCAGAGGGCGGCCCGTCCAGAACTCGGCGACGTCGTCCTCGGGCGGCCAGCCGGCCGAAAGCATCCAGAACGCGGGCCACAATCCGGGTCCGGCCTCCTCGGGGACCTTGGCGCGGATTTCGCAATAACCGTATTTGTAGCTGAATTTCCGGTCCGTTTGGATAAACGCCTGGGTGTAATGAAACGTTCTGCCGCGCGCATCGACCACGTCGGCCTTCCGCGTGAGCAATTCCAGCATGCCGTTTTGGAAAACGACGTCGTCATCGGCGATGAGGCTGGCGTACTCCTTGTTGTGATGGCGATGTGCGCCATCATCGCCCGGCCAGGGAAGGCCGATGGTCCATTTCGCGGGATCGAGGCTTTTTTCCGTGAATTCATCGTGCCAGAGCAATTTCCATTGTTCGCCGGGAATGGTGAGAAAGGCGTTTCCCTGAAGCGTGGGAGGCGCATCGGAATTCAGGTCCGGGCTGGTGGCGGCCGCGGTGGCAATGTCGCAAGACCCCAAAAAAGCGGCCAAAAAGAGCAAGAGGGCCACGTTTTTTCGGACTGGAGTCATCCTTCCCTACCCATTCCGGAGGGGTGTCATGGCCGTTACAACCGATACTTTGACGGTTTGCCCTTCGACCGGCGTCTACTGGCCGTGCGCTTTCATAATAACATAGTTTACATTTTTTTACATAGAATGTAACATACAGGGAATTCGAGACCGGCCAGGGGAATGGCGGGGGCGAACGGTGGGACGGTTCATGAGCGTAGTGCGTCAGAAATCGATTGCGAACGTTGCCAAGGCGGCGGGTGTTTCCACCGCCACGGTTTCGCGCGTGTTGAACAATCTTCCTCACGTGAGGGAAGAGACGGTGCGGCGGGTGCGCGAGGCGGTGCAGGCGCTGAATTACAGCCCGTTGCGGATTCGGCGGGACTTGGGTGAAGAGGACCATTTCCGCAGGGCCCGGCCCGGCCGGACCGGAAACATCGCGGTCATTACGCTGGGCCAGGCGCGGGCATGGCTTCAGTTGCCGGTCATGGCGGCGGCGGTCGCCGGCATCCGGTCCGCGGTCACCGAGCGCGGGTATCGCCTGATTCTCGACGAGCTGCTGGATGCTTCCAAGCCCCATCGGCTGATCGACCGCCGCGAGATCGACGGCGCAATCGTTTTTGTCACCGGCGACCTACAGCCGGAAAGATGCGACGACGCCCTGGATATCTTGAGCCAGAAAATCCCCATCGTCTGGGCGATGGGGGAAGAGTATGGCAACTACGACGTTGACCACGTGACCTGCGACAACGTCCACATCGGTCATCTGGCCTACAATTACCTGCGAAATAAGCGGTGCCAGGACATCGCCGTCATCGCGCTGAACCCCTCCTGGCCTTTCATGAGATCGAGGGCGCAAGCGTTCCTGAACGCGGCATACGATGCTCACCAACCGGCAACCGCATACATGGTCAGCCAGGATCCGATGATCGCCGATTCCTATGGGAAGCGGGTGATCGCCGCGAAATCGGCGCAGGACGTTGTGGCCAAGATTCTGTCCGCTCCGCCGCGGCCGACCGGGTTGTTTATTTTGAACGACCAATCCACGTCCACGTTGGTGCCGATTCTGTATCGCCACGGAACCCGCCTCGATCGGGAAATCACGATCATTTCGTGTGACAATGAAGAATCGAGGCTGGCCGCGTTGCAGCCGCGGCCGGCGACGATCGATATTCGGTCGGAGGAAGTGGGGTATCGCGCGATGGTCCGCTTGGTGTCGAGAATGCGCAACCCCGAGGAAACGCCGCTGGTGGTCCGCGTCGCGGCGCAGGTCGTCGAGGCGAGCAAAATCGGCGAATTCTTCTAATCGCTGCCGGAACTCTCAAATCGCTCAACCCCCCTATCGGCCAATTTCAAGGTGGCATTCCCCCTGTTGTTTGTTACATTTCGATGGCAAAATGGGATGTAATTTAATGAAAATAACCCAAAGTTTTCGGGCATTAGGGGTGAAGGAGGCGAAGCTGCTATGCCGTCAAGGTTGTCCATGAATGCTCTGGCACGGTCGGCGTTTGCGGTCGCGATGTTGTGGTCGGCCGCGCGCGGGTATGCGCAACCGTCGGCCGAATCCCCGGCGGCGAGTCACCAATTCACGATCGGCCAAACCGATTTTCTTCTCGATGGCCGGCGATTTCAGATCCGCTGCGGCGAAATGCACTTTCCCCGCGTTCCGCGCCAGTATTGGCAACACCGCCTGCGGATGATCAAGGCGATGGGGTTGAACACGGTTTGTTTGTACCTGTTTTGGAATTATCACGAATGGAACGAGGGGAGATTTGACTGGGCGGGCCAGCGCGACGCCGCCGAGTTCTGCCGCCTGGCCCAAAATGAAGGGCTATGGGTTGTGCTTCGCCCGGGTCCCTACGGCTGCGCGGAATGGGAAATGGGCGGACTGCCCTGGTGGCTATTGAATAAGGCGGACGGCGATTTCCTGCGCACGCGCGACCCGCGATTCATCGAGGCCAGCCGGCAATGGCTTAACGAGGTCGGCCGCGTCCTCGGTCCCCTGCAAGTCACCCGCGGCGGGCCGATCCTGATGGTTCAGGTGGAAAACGAATACGGCTTCTTCGGCAAGGACCTGGACTACATGCGCACGATGCGCTGGCTTGTGCTGGATGCCGGATTCAACGTCCCGCTGTTTTGCTGCAATCCAACCAACGAGGTCGTCAACTCGCATATCCCCGAGCTGTTTTCGGTGGTGAACTTCGGCTCCGATCCCGCGCGCGGCTTCAAAGCTCTGGATGAAGTGCAGAAGGGCCCGCGGATGTGCGGCGAGTTCTATCCGGGCTGGTTCGACACCTGGGGCACGCCGCACAAACTTGGCCACACCGATGCCATGCTTGCCGATCTGGATTACATGCTGAGGACCGACGGCTCGTTCAGCCTCTACATGGCGCATGGCGGGACGACGTTTGGAATGTGGAGTGGGTGCGACCGGCCGTTTCGCCCGGATACCAGCAGCTACGACTACGATGCGCCGATCAGCGAGGCGGGCTGGGTCACGGAAAAGTTCACCAGAATCCGCGAGTTGATGTCGCGATATCTTTTGCCGGGCGAAACGATTCCCGATCCACCGGCACGGAATCCGGTGATCGAGATCCCGGCGTTTTCGTTGACTCAAACGGCGCCGGTGATGGAGAATCTCGGCGACAAGGCGATCCAAGCCAAGACGCCGCGAAACATCGAGGCCTACAACATCAGCCGCGGAATCGTGGTTTACCGTGCGACGCTGCCCGCCGGGCCGGCGGGAGCGCTCCAGGCGGCAAACGTCCGCGATTTCGCCTGGGTGTTCGTCGATGGCCGACAAGCCGGAATCATGGAGGCGCGCCATGGCCGATTCCAGGTCGACGTCCCGGCGCGAGACCGGCCTGCGCGGATCGAAATCCTGCTCTATACGTTGGGGCGGGTGAATTTTGGCGTTGAGGTGCACGATCGTAAAGGGGTGCAGGGACCCATTCTCTTCACGCCGCGCGGCGGACAGAGCCGCCAGGTCGAGGACTGGGAGATCTTGCCGATGGATTTCGGCGCCGACGCGGCTTTGCCGCCGCTGCGTTGGCGCGGCCAAACAACCAGCCAACCCGCGTTCTGGCACGGAACGTTCAATTTAGCCCGAACCGGCGATACGTTCCTGGACGTCTCCAATTGGGGCTTCGGACTTCTCTGGGTCAACGGCCACTGCCTCGGCAAATATTGGAATATTGGTCCGACGCAAACGATGTATCTGCCCGCGCCGTGGCTCCGCGCGGGCGCCAATGACGTCGTGGTTCTCGACCTGCTCGGTCCCGAGCGGCCGGTGCTGGCCGGCGTGAAAGTTCCGGTCCTCGATCGTTTGCGGCCGGAGAAGGATTTCTTCCAGAAGAACGACCCGGGCAAGCCGTAGCTTGGCGGTCTGTCGCCGGCGGAAGAGGGCCGGTTCGCGCCCGGCAGCGCGACGCGGGAAGTGCGGTCCGCCCACCCCATCGAAGGGCGGCAATTCTGCCTTGAGTGTCTGGATGCGTGGGATGGCGCCCGATCCACCGCCGTCATTGTTCAGGAAGAAAATCTTCATGGTTTGCTCCTTGTGGAAAAGAGGACAGGTCGTTCGGAAAACAAGGGACTGGAAGTGGACACCTCCTTTGACGTTGTATGGGGCGTGAATAGATGAATGCCCCCTTCGGCAAGGCGATTCCAAAAAACGTTTCCTAACTTGATGCCAGATATTTCCCGGAAAACACCGGGCAACGGCTGCGGTAGCGACAAGTGGTACAGTTCTGGGGCGAAGGGCTTGGATAGAAGTTGCCGGCCTGAATGGCGGACCAGACGGCAGCCACGCTCTGTTTGAGAGCGTCAATCCGCTCCGGACTGCTGAGGACGGGAATGAACTGGACGACGGGGTTCTTGGCCCTGATCCCGCCTTCCCACCCTCCCGAAACCGCCCCTGGCGTAGCACCGGCGTAGCACGGCCCTTCGCTGCATCAAGCCGAGGGTCTGCGCATTTAACACAACATCAATAAAATTAGTAACTTATAATTGCACCTTGCAGGAGTCGAACCTGCAACCTTCGGTTCCGTAGACCGACGCTCTATCCAATTGAGCTAAAGGTGCTCTGAATCCGCGAATTACGCATCATTCCGCATCGCTAAACGCGTGTCAAGGTTGCTTTTGCGGACGCCAACTTACACACTTCCGCACTATGGCTCTCTATTCCAAAGAAAGCGGCGGCGAGCTTGAGCCGCATTTGCACGAGGAATGGCTCATCACCAACGGCATCGGCGGATTCGCGTCGGGAACCGTGGTGGGGTGCAATACGCGGCGATATCACGGACTTTTGTGTGCGGCGCTGACGCCGCCCGTGGGACGGATGATGATGCTCAATCGGCTCGGCGAGATCATTCGCCTGCCGGGGCCGGACCAATTGCCGCTGGAGTTTTCCATCAATCAGTTTGGCCAGACGTTTCACCCGCGGGGGGACCGGTATCTTCGGCGGTTCGAGCTGGAGACAGCCCTGGCGCGTTGGGAATACGAAGTCGAGGGCATCCGCGTCATCAAGGAAATCCAGATGCCCTGGCGGAACAATGCCGTCGGCATTCGCTACACGATTGATCCCAAGGGCAAACAGGTCGAGCTTTCACTTTTGCCGTTCGTTCGCATGATGGATTTTCACGCCCTTCGGCATGAGAAGGCGGTGTTTGACGAATCCCAAGGCGAGCGGAAATGTTCCGTCGGATTGGGGCCGAACAAGCTGGTGATCGAGGCGGATGCGGGGTCGTTTCAGCCGGAGCCGGATTGGTGGTATGGACAGACTTATGCCATCGAGACCGAGCGGGGACTGGACGACCGCGAGGATTTATACAAGCCCGGGAGGTTCGTTTTCACGACCGACCGGCGGGCGTCGATCACGATCTGGGCGGGGACGGAGCCGATGAGCCGATTCGATTGGGACCAGGAAATCGCCCGGCGGCAGGAGGCGGTGAAAATCGCTCCCCGGACTTCGCCGGCGGTTGGGCGGCTTCTTCACGCGGCCAACGATTTTCTGGCCACGCGCCAGACGCCGGACGGCCAGCCGGGTTATACCGTCCTTGCAGGGTATCCGTGGTTTGCCGATTGGGGCCGCGACACCATGATCTCCCTGCCGGGGCTTTTGCTTTGTCCCGGAAAGTTCGACCAGGCCCGGCAGGTCCTGTGCGTTTTCGCCAAGTACATCAGCCAGGGAATGATCCCCAATCGCTTCGACGACTACACCAACGAGCCGGCGTATAACACGGTCGATGCCAGTCTGTGGTTCATCCACGCGGCGTTCGAATATCTGCGGCTGTCCCGCGATTCCGAGACATTCGAAAAAATCCTGCGCCCGGCGTGCCACGCCATCGTCAAGGGTTACACGCAGGGCACGCGGTACGACATCAAGGTCGATCCGGCCGACGGGCTGGTCACCCAGGGCAACGCGGCGACGCAGCTTACCTGGATGGATGCCAAGTGCGAGGGCGTTTGCTTCACTCCTCGCCAGGGGAAGGCGGTGGAGATCAACGCGCTGTGGCACCACGCGCTGCGGCTCATCGGCGACAACGTTCGCGCCGACCGCGTCGCCGAGAGCTTTCGCAAGGCGTTCTGGATAAGTCCCTACCGCGGCCTGGCGGACGTGGTGGATGGCCCGCGTCGCGATTTAGCGATGCGGCCGAATCAGATTTTCGCGGTCAGTCTGGCCAACAGCCCGCTGTCGCGGCCCCAGCAGGAGGCGGTGGTCGAGGCCGTTCGCCGCGAATTGCTCACTCCCGTCGGATTGCGCACCTTGGCCAAAAGCGATCCCAACTACCACGGTCGCTATTTCGGGCCGCAAAAGGATCGCGATGCGGCTTATCACAACGGCACCGTCTGGCCCTGGCCGATCGGCGCGTTTCTGGATGCGTATCTGAAGGTTCACGATCGCTCCGAATGGGCGATCGTACAGGGGCGGCAATGGCTCCAGCCGCTGCTGGATACGATGCAACACGGCTGCATCGGCCAGATCGCCGAGATTTTCGAGGGCGACGAGCCGCACCGCCCGGTCGGCTGCTTCGCCCAGGCCTGGAGCGTCGCCGAGGCACTGCGGCTGGCGATGGAATTGGGGATGTGATGGGCAGGACTGAAAAATCCGAAATCCGAAATCCGAATGACGAATCAAGCCCGAATGACGAAAATCCGAAACGGCCTTGTTTTCGTCATTCGGATTTCGGATTTGATTCGTCATTCGGATTTCGGATTTCGGATTTCTTCCTCTGTGCCCTCTGTGTTCTCTGCACCAAAAGCGTCGTGGCAAGTGCCCTCTCGTTGCCGCTCAACGGCTACTTCCATCCCGGCCGGGCGATGCCGGTGCGGTGGGAGAATTCCCAAACGGTTCAATTGTCCGCCTCCGGCGCGATCACCACGCATTTGGAAACGGTTGACCGACCTCGCGGCGTCTTTCCCTGGATCGTCATCGGGCCGAACGTTGCCAATGTTTCGGATCGAACGTTTCCGCCGTTGCATCCCCTGGAGGATTCCGATTGCCTCGTGGCCGACGCCGTCGCGAATGATTCGGATGCCGGTTCGCTGTTCCCCAATCGCCGGATGATCGCTGTCCATGTCGATCTTGACGACTTGACCGGCCCGGCGATGGCGTGGCAGACGCTGGACGCGATTCTGCTGACGCCGGCGGGATTCGAAAAAATCCCGGAGCCCATGCGCCGCCAGTTCGTTGCCGAGGGAGTCGAATTGGCGGTGTTGAGCGACCGGCAGCCGGATGCCCGGTTGCCGTGGAAACGCTCGGGCCAGTGGTGGATCGCGTCGGCGGGAATGGGATTGCCGCCGATGGTCTGCGCCGAGGCCTATGCACCGACCTACGGCTGGGCCGCCGGCCGCAGCCAGGCCTTTCGCCGGCGAATTCTTCTCTTCGGAGCGATCTATTGCCTGCTGGTCTGCGGCGTCGGGCTTTGGCGATCGCGCTGGATGCCCGCGGGAATCGTCGCGGCTTCCATCGTCGCCGCGGCCGTTTTTGCATTCGATAACCAGCGCCAATCGCCGATCTTCCAGCGTAGCGGCATCGTTCGCCTCATCGGCCCCGCCACGCTGGAAGATGATTGGCTCTACCAGGTTTCGCATCGGCCCGCCCAATTCACGTTGCCGCTGGAGAATTCCGTTCATCCGATATTTTACGATGAATCGCAGGCTGTATCCCTGGACCTTTCGCTCGACTGCGACGGCCGCGGCCAGCCCACCGCCATCACCGGCCGATTGTCCGCCGATGAGCCGCTGGCATTGATGCGCCGGCGAATGCCAACGGAACCCGCGGACCGCCGCCCGCCGACGCAACCCGCGACCAGCCCATTGCGTCTGCTGGCAACGGAGTCGATCTATCCGGGATTCAGCCTTGGCGGGCAACTCGATGCGCCGACCACGGACGATTCCTGGCCGACCGCGGTGCTGGCGAAGTAAAGGGGACATTCAAGATTTCTGCCGCCGCGGCCCCAAGCGACTAAATCTTGGATGTCCCCTTAATTCAAAGCGACGAAATCTTGAATGTCCCCTTTAAGTTCAATCCGCCTTGACGAAGCTCGCGGGGTCGGTCCATTGCTCGGCGGTGAAGGACGTGGATTTGTCCACGATGACGTGGCCGCCGGTGTCCACGGAGACGGCGTAGCGAACCAGGGGCTTTTTGGCGGGGCCCTTGGTGACGTTTCCTTCGATGTCGTAGAGGGCTCCGTGCTTGGGGCATTTGAAGCTTTCGCCGTCGGGCGCCTCGTTGATCGTGCCGCCTTTGTGGGTGCAGACGGTGGTGCAGGCGTAGATTTTGCCGTCGTGGCGGATGACCGCGACGCGGTTGGGGACCTTCATCCACGTGGTGGTGATGCCGTCGGTGGCGTAAGCGGATTTCGGTCCGACGTCGAGCGTGCTTGGAGCCGTGGTTGCGTCATCGGCCAGCAGGTTGGCGGTATCGCCCAGCCCGCACAGGCAGGCGGCGCAAGCGACCGCCGCGACAAATTCCCTTCGGTTCAACTGATTCATCGTGAACTCCTCCTATTTTGGGGTCTCAGTTGTTGATTCGCCCGAATCTGATGGAATGATAGCAGGAAAATTGGACCGGTAAATGGGCAGCAATAATGCGATAACGCGGGCGGGCGAGGTTCAGATTGCGTGGTTACGGCGCTAAGCCCGCGCTAGGGGCTTGACGCGGAAAATAAAGGCGTTGAAAGTGTGCGGAACATCGTTTTGATGGGAAAGGGTTTTGGGCTTTCGCCGGATGCAATTCATGGACCGGATGCAATTGATGGAGCGGACACCTATGAGCCGAATCAACGACACTACGCGCCAGGCTGCCGCCGCGCGCACTGGGGCATCGACTCCCTCTCGCAAGAAAGTGCTGATCGTGGACGATGAGAAAGACATCGTCGATCTGGTGGCATACAACCTTGCGCGCAACGGCTACGAAACGGTGACCGCCACCGACGGCAACGACGCATTGGACAGCGCCGCCAAGAACGCGCCGGACCTGATCATTCTCGACCTGATGCTTCCCGGCCTGGACGGGATGGAAGTGGCGCGCCGGCTCAAGGCCGATGCGCAGACCGCCAACATCCCCATCGTCATGCTGACGGCCAAGGGCGAGGAGACGGACGTGGTGGTGGGCCTGACGCTGGGCGCCGACGATTACGTGACCAAGCCGTTCAGCATGAAGGTACTGCTGGCGCGGGTGGCCAGCGTGCTTCGCCGCGCCGAAGCCGGACCCGCCGCCGTGGGCGAGGGCGGCATGTTGCGCGCCGGGCCGCTGACCATCGACACGCTCAAGCACGAGGTGCTGGTCAAGGATGAGCCGATCAAGCTCACGCTGACGGAGTTCAAGCTTCTGTCGGCCCTGCTGACGGCGCGCGGGCGGGTGCTGACCCGCGATCAGCTCATGGACAAGGCCATGGGCACCGACGTATTCGTCACCGACCGCGCCATCGACGTTCACATCACCGCCATCCGCAAGAAACTGGGCGAGGCAAACTGGCTCGTCAACACCGTTCGCGGCGTCGGCTATCGCCTGCGCGAGTCGCCGGAAGACAATGATTGAGAGTTGGAATATGCTCATGATCCCATGAGCATCCCCGAATCCGGCGGCGGCGTCCCGCTGCTCCCCTACGAATCGAAGGATCGCAAAGAGCCCCGAGGTCCACGACCCTGGTGGGTTTACGGGCTGATCGTGGTTTATCTGCTGCTCCTGGCGGGCGTGCTGATGCTTCCCGCATTCATGAAATATTCGGAGGAAAACTCGAATGACGATTCCTTCATCTGGATCGTCACCGCCTTTGTCTGCGGATTGGTAGTCTGCGGATTGACGCTGATGATCTTGCCGATCAGGCTGCTTCGCCATCGCCCGATTTCCCGGCGATCCATCTGGTTTCCGGTCATCGGCTCGGGATTGCTGGCCGGAACATTGCTTTTCGGCGGCGGAATGGCGCTGAGCGAACTGTTGAAAGAAGCCAGCGACGCGGCGGGCTGGGCGATCCTTTTCTCCTCGATCGGCGTTTGGGCGGGATGGTCGATCGTCTTTTCGTTGATCGCCTTTCAGTCCGGACCGGGGAGAATCGGAATGACCCTGCATCGCCTGCTGATTGCCGGCAGCGTTCTGGAACTTCTGGTGGCCGTCCCATCCCACGTCATCGTTCGTCGCCGCAATGAATGCTGCGCCGGGATGGCAACCGGTTTTGGCATCTGCGTTGGCTTATCGGTCATGATCGTATCGCTGGGTCCAAGCGTGCTGATCCTCTATCACCGCCGGCGCAACCGGATCGTGCCGCCGGCCACGTTTGGACAGGTCTAACTTACTCCTATGGCCTGCAACGGGTTCAAGAAAACAGCTCACGCAGAGGCGCAAAGGCGCAGAGAATTGAGAGAAGCAGTCTTTTGTTTTCTGGGTGCCTCTGCGCCTTTGCGCCTCTGCGTGAGATCTTTCTTCAATGGATTTCAAATCGAATCGAGCCGGACCACAAATGAGCGCTGCACCCGATTGCACGGAATTCGCGGGTTTGATCTTGCATTGCGATTGGTGCGTTTGATAATCCTGTGATGCAGGGCCGGGTTTTGCTTCGACTGTTGTTGACCCTCGTCGGCGTCACGGGGGTGGTCGGCGCGGCGGTGGCCGCGGCGGCGGGCGCGCCGCCCCAGTGGCGGACGCCGAGTATGCTGGCGGTTTACACCGTCGCCGCCGCGCTGATCCTGGTCCTGGCCGCCGCCCGCGTCCGGCGAAGCCGCTGGGTGATGCCGGTTCGGAGGATGGAGACGGCCGCGGCGCGAATGGCCCGCGGCGAGTGGGACGTCCGCGTTCAGCCGCATGGCTCAACCGGCGCTCAGAGCTTGGCGGTGAATCTCAACCAGCTTGCCGCGCAGGCCTACAAGCAGCTTTCCGATCTTCAGCACCAGCGGGCCGGATTGCAGGCGCTGGTGGATACGCTGCCCGATCCGATCCTGGCCGCCGGTCCCACCGGGCGCATCACGCTCATAAACGCCCCCGCCGCCCGGCTCCTGTCCCTCCAGCCCCAGCAGGCCCTGGAGCAAAAGCTGGTCAACGTCGTCAACGACGAGCAGATCGTGGAGTTGTACGAAGCGCTGGTGGGCGCCGGCGGCGCCAGGGCCAGCGGGCCGGCGACCATCCTCAACTACGAAATCCGTCTCGTTCGCAACGGCCAGCGCTCGACCTATCAAGCCGTCGCCACGCGCGCTCCCGGCGGCGGCGCGCTGCTGGTGCTCCGGGACGTCACCGGCCTGGCCGGCGCGATGCAGATGAAAACCGACTTCGTCGCCAACGCCAGCCACGAATTGCGAACCCCCATCGCCGCCATCAAGATCGCCTTCGAAACCCTCCGCGAAGTTTATCTCGAAGACCCGGCCCAGAGCGAACGCTGCATCACGGTGATCGACGGACATCTTCGCCGGCTGGAGGAGATGCTCCGCGACCTGCTCGACCTGTCGCGGGTGGAAAGCGCCGATCTCAAGCCGCGCGTCGTCGCCGTCAAGACTTCGGAACTGTACGCCGGCGTCAGATCGACCATGGGCGTAATGGCCAGGCAGAAAAACGTGGAACTGCGTCTTGGCGACGGCGACGCCGGAACTGGTGCCGCCGCCGGCACCAATGCCGCCAGCGAATTTCGCACCGACACCCGGCTGGTGTACCTGGTGCTGAAAAACCTCGTGGAAAACAGCATCAAGTTCACCCCCAGCGGCGGCCGGGTTACCGTGTCGTTTCAGCAATCGCCCCCGCCCGTGAGCGGTGCCGGGGGAACCGTGACGCTCACCGTCGCCGACACCGGAATCGGCATCGCCCCCGAACACATCGAACGCGTTTTCGAGCGGTTTTACCAGGTGGATGCCGCCCGCAGCGGCAGCGCCGGACGCGGCACGGGCCTGGGCCTGGCGATCGTCAAGCACGCCGTCCACGCCCTGGGCGGCACCGTCCGCCTCCAATCCGCCGTCGGCGCCGGCACCACCGTCACCTGCGAATTCCCCCAAACCAACGCCCGCCAAACCGAACACGATCCGGAACCCACCGCGGCGTGAAATGAAACCAGTCTAATCCGCACTATTCACCGCGAAGTGCGCGAAGAGCGCGAAGGAAAAAAGAAGAAAAATCAGTTGAACCGATGGGTGCAGCGATCATTTATGGTCCGGCTCGATTTGATTTGAAATCCATTGAAGAGGGATCTCACGCAGAGGCGCAAAGGCGCAGAGAGGACAAAGGCTTTGACTTCTCTTACTTCTCTGCGCCTTTGCGCCTCTGCGTGAGATCTTTATTGGGTTGCGGGCGCAGCCGGCGCTGGGCGTCCTTCGCGGTGAATAATCCGGTCTAACTTCCCCGCGTCGGCCCCAACAACCACGTGCTCTCGGCCGCCCAATCGCTGAAGTGTTTTGCGACGTATTTTCGCACGGGGCAGTTACAGACGCGCATGCACCCGGACATGCTCGACAAATTGCAGGGCGGCTGGCTCGGGTCCAGACATTCCATGACGTCGATGTCGCTGTGATAATGCCCCTGGCACAGCTCCGTCAGGGCCGAACCAAGGCAGGCGAATTTCTTCCGGCAGGCCACCCGCGCCCGCAATTCCTCAAGATGCTTTCGTTCTTCCGCCGCGATCATGCCCGCTGGCCTTTCGGTTGGCCGGTGACTTTCCAAGCTTGCCTCACCTCAGTCCTGATTTCCCATTTGACCTATCGTCCACCACCCTGGCCAGTCACCAGCCATAATGATGATAACTTGTTCCCGCGTTCCGCCAAGGCATCAGGAAGAATTATTCTGAAGAGCTTCCTGGCCCTTATCTTTGCCAGTACGTCCCCATGGAGAGCCGTAGAACGTCCCAAAACTCACAACAAGGAAACGATCACGACGGGCTGTAGCACCAGTACTTATTGCAGCGATTCAACCAAAGAGACTTGCGGTTTCAATTCGCGCTATGCTTCCAGCCAATTCAGGCCAACGCCCCACCATGGGAATGGCAGATATGCGCCCTAGTTCGCTCGGCTCAATCTTGTGAAGCCCGCCCCCGTAAACACGACCCTCGCCACGCAGTTCATGACCGGTGACCTGACCAAGTAAAGCAAACAACTCGGACGCGCGCCCGGGAAAGCGTCGAAGCATGGTCGCAAGGCCACTCTCCGGATACAACATCAGATACAGATTCGTACCTATTGCATCTGATTGATTCCAAATAAACCGGAAAGGCTGTATTTCATGCGAACCGCGGCCCATGTAGGTACAAAGAAACGGGGCTGGTTCGCGCTGTTCCTGCTTGTACCAAGGCGAACGTTTGCCGACTAAGTAGCCGTCCCTGATACCCAAGATTCGCGCTGTTTGAAGATACTTCCACAGGGCAGGGTGCCGGGACTCAACAACCTGCTCCGGCAAATCGCAGTCAATTACACACAGTTGTTGTTCAAGATTCGGATAACCGTCTTCATCGCGCTCAATCACCGTCACCTTCAAATGACGTGGGCTAGGCAGGATCGGACGGAGGTATTTTTGTGGAAGTTCCCGGCGCTCGGCGTCGGCCCGACTCAGAACGAAAAATTTATTGCCGCCCGTGGCAATGCCTCGCTGAATTCGGAAAAGATCGGCTAACACTGGTCCGTTGCCATTGCTCAGTGTGTGCCGATCATTTTTAGAATGGCTCGGGTAGACGGTCCATTTCCGCGATTCACGCAGTTGATGCAGCGAAATCGAGTCCCTCGCTTGAGGGTTTTCAAGCGTACCGCCAAAAGTAAAATCGACCTTGTGCTCAGCCGGGGCAGATTTCTTTCGCAAAAAAACAATGGCCGAGGAAACCAATGCATCGCCGAATTGAACATCGTCTGGATCGAAGCGGTGAATGCGGGTAAGCGTTACCCGACTCGTCAGGAAATCTCTTATCGCCAAGCCATAATTCACGTCCATGAATTCCGAAGGAATGAGCCATGCGGCATAGCCTCCGTCTGCCATCCACGCTGTGGCAAGAAGCACGAAATATACGTACAGACCTGCCAAGCCGTTGACCTCGATGCCCGTCATTTTGTGGACCAAGGCTTGCAGGCGTTGCTTGTCCTCGCGTGATAAGTGGTGATGCCGGACATAGGGAGGGTTAGCGAGGATTAGATTGGGAGCGGGTAGGCGAATGTCATTGGCAATGATACGCGTAAAGTCACCTTGTACGATCTCAAGCCCAGCCGGCCCCCACAAATCAAGAGCAGCGGTGCAGAACGCGGGATCAAGTTCGATTCCAACGGCGCTTGCAATTCTCTCCCGGCCGAACACCGCCAGAGCAGCAGAGAAGAAACTGCCAGAGCCGACCGACGGATCGGCAAAACGAATACCCGTCTTCGTCCCGCCAATGAGTTTCGCCACGTGTTTTGCCATTTCAATCGCGAGCGCATTTGGTGTCGCGAACTGGCCCAGCCGGTTTCTCTCCGCGTCGGACCGGCGGGCGTCAATTTCGACCTGCACCGTCTGGCGTCGCTTTTCGGCCAAGTTTTGTTGGTGCGCGATCATGCCGATTAAATTCCGAGCCTTAGTAAATCGCCAATGCGGTGCTCCCACACCCAGTCGATGCCTTCAGCGGCCTCGTAGCCAAGATAGTCGCTGCCGAAATAACCGCAAAGGAAAAGAACAAACGGTATGGCCTCCCCGTAGGCGGCCTGGAGCTGATGGATTTTCGTTGCCTCTTCCTTGCGGCGCTTGTTCGTATTCGTAAAATCCCCGGCAGACTTGGCCTCAACGAGGATTGGCAAGCGGCCCTTGCGCGGTTTATTTGGTTGAATCACAACGTCAAAGGGAATATTCACCTTAACAGTCTTCCCCACAGGCAAGTTCATCCGGAAAGCATACGTCCCGGATTCCATTTGCGCCAGGGGCTTGCCAGCGGGGTGGGATTGCTTCCTATATCCTCGTCTGTCGAGAAAATCCCCGATCATGGCGAGTTGGCGCTGTTCCTGAGCGTTGCGAACGATGGGATTGGCGACCGCACTGCAAAGGCGATCAGCAACGATGGTCGAAGCCCGGTCGCGCTCCTGATCGGTCGGCGATTTTCCAGTGTCAAGCCAGGGGAAAATGTCCCGATCCAGAAGCTTTGTGAGCACGCGGCACACCGAGCCAAGGTGTTCCGAAAGAAGCTCCGGCTTCATGCGAACTGCCAGCTTGCTCTTTTCCATGCTGCCGATGAGCGACTTATTAGCACTCGCCAGGCCTATGAGCCGGTCTACAGCCAGCGGCGGTGCTGTGCACATTCTAAGCGTTGGCAACACGCCGGGATTTGCTTTGAGGGTGTCGGAATCCAATTTGCGAAGGTCATCGGTCGCGAGCAGCGCGGCCTTCACGTGTTCGGTGGTCTTGACGCGCGTGGACCGAAAGGCTTCTGGGGCAAATTTCATGAACCACTGATTGAATTGGTCCACGGACGCGGCGATGTCGGCCTTCCAAAGGTGCGGTTTGTCAGCATTGATTTTTGCATGCGGCAATCGGCACTCCATTAAACCGGTACCATTATGAGCAGACGCAACGGTGGATCAAAGCGGTGGGCGGGAATACACACACCCCCAACCGCCGACCAGCAATGTCAAGACAAATCGACTTTACGCTTTTACACAGCATGATTCTAATATAATCGGCGCTCGTCGATAAGTCCATTCATCCAAATGGCCTGCTGGCAACTAATAATTAGCAATCGCTAATTTAATTCAAAAAGTGTTCAATGTGTTCAATGCCGTCCACTGGCATCCAAACGGATCGTCACGACCGTTGGGTGGGGCTTCTACGTCGGCTTCTTCACGGCATCGGGCAGGAATTTGGCCAGGACGACGATCAGGACGCCGGGGAATAGGAAGCCCATTCGTTCGTCGGCGAAGCCGAGCCAATATAGGGGGGCGGCGATCAGGATGACGGTGCCGACGCGCAGCAGCGAGCGGCGGGGTTGGCACATTCGCAGCCAGACATAGGCGGGGAATACAAGGCCGTAGAATCCCAGGAATACGCGGTAAATGATCTCGCCCAAATCCATTCCGTTGTAGCGGAACTGGGGGCGGGTCCAGACGCCGAGCAGGACGGCGAGGATCAGAATCGTCATGAATGCGAGGAATTGCCGGATGGAGGCTCGTTGCTGGACGCGGGGGATTTGCCGGGCGTGCAGGGCGACGGTGAGGCAGCTTTGAACGATCAGGTGGGCACAGAGAATGAGGGCCAATTGCGGATAGCGCGCCCGGTCGAAGCCGACGGTCAGCCAGCCGCTGTAGGCGACGGTTATTGCCAGCATCACGGGAAAGATAATGCCGAATCCGAATGTGAAGGCGGCTCGGGCCTGAGTGCGGGAAAGGGCCTGCCTGGCCGCGTGAAAGGTGAGGTCCAGGTATGGGCAACAGAGGAATCCGAGCGTCCACGCCGGGGTGAGCCAGAGATTATTGATCGGATCGAGAGCGAAGGGCAAGCCCTCGCCGCGGCCGGCTTCGACAGGGTGGGCGAGGTAGGGCAGATCGCCGCGCCAAATTCCCCAGGCGATTGCCGCCAGGGAGACGGCCAAGGCGAGGAAGGCGGCGAGGAATTGGCCGCCGTTTTTCCAATGGAGGATGAGCCAGAAGACCAGGAACGCCGCGGCGACGGTGGCGCCGGCATTGGGGCCGGCGATTCGGCGGATCAGCCATGCCGCGAAAAAGGCGTGGTAAACGATCGTTATCAGGGAATACCAGACCAAGGCGGGGCGATGCTCGCCAATGATCCGCCGGCTTTGGCTGGCGTCGCGGATCACCCATCCCATGGCGACCGCCCCGACGACGTTGGGTATGGCAAAGGTGATGACCCCGCCGATGCCAAGTTCGCGCATGAGCAGCACCGGCAGAAACATGCCGATGCACCAGGTCCAGGACATGGCCAGATAGACGGCCCACCCGGCCACGCGGCCGGCGCTTTTCAGGGCGGTTGAATTAGTTTCGGTCACGCGGATCAAATTTGGTCGGCGAACGCCTTTTTGCGGGCGTTCTTGATCTTGTGCTGAATCTTGGGAGTGACGTGAAAAGTGACCTGGCATTTCCCAACTCGCTTGTCGCGTTCGCCGAGAGTGGAGACCTGCTGGAGGACTTCCATATCGAGGGTGACGTTGAACTCCTCGCCGACGCTTAGCAATTGCCGGATGTTTTCGCGCGGGGTCATGCGGTAGAGGGCCGGGCCGAAACAGGGGCGGAGGAAGGTGTATTCGACGTGTTTGCAGACGACGGTGAAATCGCCGCCGCAGATGCCGAAGACGTACATTCCGCCGGCGATTTCGCTGTTGGCCAGCAGGGCGCCGCCGGCCATGGCGCGATAGAAGTTGCGGTTGAATCGGCGGAAGGGAAGGATGGCGGCATAGGTTTCGGCGGTGATGGCGGTGAGCTTGATGCCGCTGAAGAACGCGTAGGGCAGCCAGATGAGGGAGCAGACGCGATGCCAGAAGTTGTCGCGAACAGAAAGCCGGCTGACGAAGGCTTCGATTCTGTCGTATAATCGCGAGAGCCGGCCGATGGGAATCTGGGACGCGATGGGCGGCGCGGATTCCGTGCCAGGCGTGTTGGCCTTGACGTCGCCGGATGGAAGCGGAATCGTACTCATTGGCAAGGCTCGGATGGCTTGAGCAATTCGTTAACGCGAATAGCCGCCGATGGCGATAGAGTACCTTGAAATCGTACAGGAGGCAAAATGACGGATTCAACGGCCAAACTGGAAACGCAGATTCGCCGGGGACGGATCGTGCCCGGGATGTCGTTCGCGCAGAAGGTCTGGGCGGTAACGGCGCGAATCCCGCGTGGCAGCGTGGTCACGTACGCCGACCTGGCCCGGAGCCTGAAAAGCACGGGGTATCGAGCGGTTGGCCAGGCGTTGCACCGCAACCCGTACGCCCCCGGGGTTCCGTGCCATCGCGTCGTCGGCAGCGACGGCCGGCTGACGGGATATGCCAAGGGTCTGGCCGCCAAAAAGCGATTGCTGGAAGAGGAAGGGGTTCGCTTCAGCGGATCGCGGGTGGACCTTGGGCGGTGCCGCAGGGTTTAGAAGTCAAACCGACTTTCCGGCGAAAGTTTGTTCGATGATTTCCGCGGTTTTCGCCAGGGGATTCTCGGTTGCCAGGCGCTGCTTGATCGAAAGGCAAGCGGCGTGATGGGGTTCGTCCATGGCGAGTTTCAACGCGGCGGCGGCACGAGCGGCATAAAAGCGTCGGGCGGGCAGGACTTCGGCGACGCCGAGGCGTTTCAATCTGGCGGCGTTGTCCGGTTGATCGTGAGCCATCGGGACGACCAACTGAGGAATGCCGGCGGCCAGGGCCTGGGCGGCGGTGCCGATGCCGCCGTGGTGGACCAGGGCCGCGCAATGCGGAAGCAGGCGGCTGAACGGCACGTAATCGACGTGGCGAACCTCGGGGGGAAGATTTGCCGGCACGTGCTGGGCGTGCCGCGATAAAAGCACTCCGCGGCAACCGAGAACCCGGCACGTTCGGACGGCCTCGGCGAAGAATCGCCCGCCGTGCCGCATCGCACTTCCCGGCGTGAAGGCGATGGGGGCGGGTCCGTCAATCAGGAAATGCTCGATGGCCGGATCGACGCCGGTGACGTCGGACTCATCGTAAAGCGGGAAGCCGGTGAGGACCGTTTGCCGGGGCCAGTCCTGGGGCTGGGGAGCGAACCAATCGGGAAACAATCCGATCACTCGATCGGGGGAATGAACCCAGGCGTTGAAGATTCGCGTGACCGGCGGTAACCCCAGCGAGCGGCGAAAATCGTTCAGCGGCCCCGCCAGGGCGCGATCCATCACCAGCGCATCAACGGCCAAATAGACCAGGCGGTTCCACCATCTCGGCAGGCGGGCCGACACCGGCAACGGGGGAGTTTTTGCGGGGCTTTGGACGCTGCGCAGGATCGCCGGGGAAAGATGAACGCTCACCGCGGGGATTCCCAAAACGTCCTGGGCCACGCGCCCGGCCAACACGAGCGAGGACAAGACCAAAACCGTCGCTCCGCTTTGGTGATTCCGCATGATGGCCTGGTAATACGGCTCGAGCAGTTCGGCGACGCTCTGGGCCAGGACCTGGAACCCCCGGACCGGGCGCCAAAGCTCGGGTCTCGAGGCGTGACGTTCAAATAACTCCACGGTTCCAACCGGGACAAATTGCAGCCCCAGCGAGTTGGCCAGCGGTTGGTACATGGCCGGAGCGATGATTCGGACATCGTGCCCGCGCCGGCGGAGGGTTTGGCCCAGGGCGAGGAAAGGGTGAACATCGCCGTGGCTGCCAAGGGCGGCGATAAGAATACGCAGGGCAGATTTCGGCATAACCGGCAGATGTTACGCGGACCGCGCGGGGTCTGTGAAATCCATAACGGTCTCCCTTGCAAACGAATTGGGCCGTTCTTAGACTCTGCGGCCTTGTTTCCAATGCTCGGCGCTGGTTCTACTTTGCAGGCGGTGGCTGACACCGGATCGACGAATTACCTCATCGAGCCGATGGTCATCCTTCTGCTTTGCGCGGCCGGGGGCGTGGCGACGGTCCTGCTTCTGCCGGGCCCAAAGCAATCTCCCAAGCTTGGCGGGGCGCTGCTGGCGGTTGCGGGGCTGGTGCTGGGGCTGATCGTCTTGCGATTCACGGCCGGTCCGGCCAAATCGGACATCGGGCCGTACTTTTGGATTTTCTCGGTGATAGCCCTATGCGGGGCGGTGCGGGTGGTGACGCATCCGCGGCCGGTTTATTCGGCCCTGTATTTCGTCCTGACGGTTCTTGCCAGCGCGGGGCTGTTCATTCTGTTGTATGCCGAGTTCATGGCGGCGGCGCTGGTGCTGATTTACGCCGGGGCGATCCTGATCACGTACGTTTTCGTCATCATGCTGGCGGCGTCGGCGCAGAATCCGGGCGATCGATCCCCGCTGGCGGGGTTGGCGGAGTGTGACACCGTCAGCCGCGAGCCCTTCCACGCCGCCTGCGTGGGATTTGCGATGATGGGGGTGCTGCTATTTGTGATTTTCGACAAGGCGGAGTTGATTCCGCCGCCGAGTCCCGAACCCGCCGGCGCCACGGTGATGCCCGAGGAAGAGGTTCATGGCTCGACGCAATCGATCGGACAGTATCTCTTTCAAAACCAGATGGTGAACCTGGAATTGGCCGGCCTGATTTTGACGGTGAGCATGGTGGGCGCGATCGTGATCGCCCGACGCAAGGTCTCCGGGATTGACGAGCGGTTTGAGCCGACGTCCGAGACGATCTCGGCGACGGCCACGCCGGTCAACGACGATCCGCACAGCATTCCCGTGTATGGGACGACCAATCCGAGGCAAAAGTCGTTTCCGGAGCATTGATGATGCAATTCCTGGCGTTGCAACATTATCTGGCGGTTGGCGCGATCATGTTCGTGATCGGGCTGGTGGGTTTCATCACGCGGCGGAACCTGATCGTGATGTTTCTGTGCACCGAACTGATGTTCCAGGGCGTGCTCATCAACCTGGTCGCTTTCAGCCGGTACAACGGCAATCTGGCGGGTCAGGCGTTTGTGATTTTCGTTCTGGTGATCGCGGCCTCGGAGGCATCGCTGGCGCTGGGCTTGGTGGTTTTGCTTTTCAGGCAGAAGAACACGCTGGACGCCGATGCCTGGCGGGATTTGAAGTGGTGAGGCCGCACTTGTGGTAAGGGAATGGACTCGCTTTTTGCCGTCAAATATTCGTATCTGATCCCGCTGCTGCCCTTGATCGGCGCGGCGATCGCCGGGCTCTTCGGCGCCAAAACCCTGCGCGGGCAGTCTCATTGGCCGATCTGGCTCGGCGTCGCGGTCAGCGCGGTGATGTCGCTGTCGCTTCTATTCGGGATGCTGGGGCTTTGGCACGACGGCAAGCCGCTTTCCGTTGCCGTGGATTGGTATATCTGGATAGAGGCCGGGTCGTTCAAGGCAACGGCCGGATGTTATCTTGATTCCCTCGCGGCGGTCATGCTCTGCGTGGTGACGGGCGTCGGGTTTCTGATCACCGTTTATGCCGCCGGATACATGAAGGGCGAAGCGGGATACTTCCGCTTTTTCGCCTATCTCGGGCTGTTTATCTTCTCGATGACCTGCCTGGTGATGGGCAACAATTTCATCATGCTCTACCTGGGCTGGGAGGGCGTGGGGCTTTGTTCGTATCTGCTGATCGGCTACTACTATGAGAGGCCCTCGGCCGTCGCGGCGGCCAAGAAGGCGTTCCTGGTCAACCGCATCGGGGATTTCGGATTCGGTCTGGGGATCATGCTGATTTTCCTGACGTTCGGGACGGTCAGCTACTTTGGCGCCGGCGCCGGGACGCATACCGGTGTGCTGGAACTGGCGGCGCTGCCGATCGATCAGCTTGGGCAAATCTCCGGCGTGAACGCGGCGTGGGCTGGGGCGGCGATGAAATGGATCCCGTTCCTGCTGATGCTCGGCGCGTTCGGCAAGTCGGCGCAGTTTCCGCTGTACGTCTGGTTGCCCGATGCGATGGAAGGCCCGACGCCGGTGTCGGCATTGATCCACGCCGCCACGATGGTCACCGCCGGCGTCTATATGATCGCGCGCTGCGGGACGTTGTTCGTCTCCAATGGGGCGGCGATGACGACGGTGGCGTGCATCGGGGCGTTCACCGCGCTGCTGGCGGCCACGATCGCCCTGCGGCAATTCGACCTGAAACGGGTCTTCGCCTACAGCACGATCAGCCAGCTTGGGTACATGTTCGTCGCGGTCGGATGCTTCGCCCCCGTCGCCGGGATGTTCCACCTGGTCACGCACGCATTCTTCAAGGCGCTGCTGTTCCTCAGCTCGGGCGTTGTCATGCACGCGATGTATGGCGAGTTGGACATGCGGAAAATGTCCGGCCTGAAAGCCGTTCTGCCGAAGACTCGCTGGCTGATGCTCGTTGGCTGCCTTGCGCTGGCGGGATGCCCCTTTTTCAGCGGATTTTTCTCCAAGGACGAGATTGTCGCGGCTGCGCTGGCCCGTAATTGGGGCCTGGGCGCCTTGATGCTGTTCACGGCATTTTTGACCGCATATTACACGTTCCGTCTTTATTTCCGGGTTTTCGAAGGCCCGCTGGTCACCGTGCCCCCCCCGCCGCCAACCGAGGGCCACGACTCGCATGGACATGATCATGAACATCACAATCACGAGCCGATGCTCATGATCGCCCCGCTGGTGCTGTTGGCGATCGGGGCCGTTTTGGCCGGCTACGTCAATTTCCCCAATCCGCATCTCGGCGCATTTCTCGGTCAAAGTCCGTCTCTGAGCGCCGCGTACGACATGGCAAAAGCCCTGCCCGCGCCGCCCAGGGAACTGGCAAAGTCGATGGGCCAATCCGCCGAATCCGAAAGCGTCAGCACGCTGATGATCGTGAGCGGGTTGATTTCGCTGGCGGGCATTGGATTGGCGTTCGTGCTGCACCTGAAAGATCGCGCCCGCGGCGACGAACTTGCCGAGCAGCTCCAACCCCTCACGCGGATTCTGGAAGCCAAATACTGGGTGGACGAAATCTATCAGGACTTCATCGTTACGCCGCTGCGGCTCTTGGGTGAATTCTGCTACAGCTTTGATCGGTGGATCGTGGACATGCTGGTCAACATGGTGGGATGGATCTGCCAGTTGGTGGGGTATCTGCTGAAATTCACGACGCAGCGCGGTTACCTGCAGGGCTACGGCGCGGCGATGCTTCTGGGCCTGGCGGCGATTTTGCTTTTTGTTTTCATGCACTAAATGAATCCATTGCTGATCATTCTCCTCCTGATTCCCGCCGCCGGGGCGATCATCGGCGCGCTGTTGCCGATTGCAGCGGCGCGGGCTTGGGCGCTGCTCATCAGCCTGGCCACGCTGCTGGTTTCCATCGTCATCGCCTGCCAATTCCAGTTCGATTATTCGGGATTTCAATTTTGCTTCGATAACGCCAACCTGGCCTTGCCATTCCACGCATCCTTTTCATTGGGGATTGATTCGATCTCGCTCTGGCTGGTGCTGCTGACGGCGTTGCTGATGCCGCTGTCGATCGCCGCCAGCTTTGAAAGCATCCAGGACCGGCCGCGGGAATATTACTCGTGGATGCTGCTTCTGCTGGCGGCGATGCTGGGGGTGTTCGTGGCGCGGGACCTGCTGGTGTTCTACGTGTTCTTCGAGCTGACGCTGGTTCCGATGTTCTTCATCATCGGAATCTGGGGCGGCCCGCAGCGCCGCGAGGCGGCGGGAAAGTTCTTCCTGTTCACTTTCGCCGGGTCGGTCTTTACCCTGGCCGCCGCCATTTATCTCGGCTACCACGCGGGGACGTTCGACATCGCCGGCGTCGTCCAATACGCCCGGACTTCCCTCACCGACCAGCAGCGATACTGGGTCTTGCTGGCATTCCTGGCCGGATTCGCCGTGAAGGTGCCGCTGTTTCCGCTGCACACCTGGCTGCCGCTGGCGCACACCGAAGCCCCCACCGCCGGCAGCGTCATCCTCGCCGGCGTTTTGCTGAAACTGGGCACCTACGGCCTGATCCGCCTGGCGGTGCCGATAGGATTGCTCACCGCCGATTCCGTCGCTTTCCCGCGCTTGATCCATTTCCTCGGCTGTATCTGCGTCGTTGGCGTGATCTACGGCGCACTGGTCGCATGGGTTCAGCAGGACATCAAAAAGCTCGTCGCCTACAGCTCCGTTTCGCACCTGGGATTCTGCGTCCTGGGCATGATCGCCCTGAACACCTGGGGACTGGAAGGCTCCGTGCTGTACATGATCAATCACGGCCTGAGCACCGGGGCGATGTTCCTAGTGGTCGGGATGATCTACGACCGGTATCACACCCGCGACATCAATCAGCTTTCCGGCCTGGCGCGGCGAATGCCGATCATGGCCTTCTTCTTCGTCTTTTTCACCCTCGCCAGCATCGGTCTGCCCGGCCTCAATGGATTCGTCAGTGAATTCCTCACCATCCTCGGCGCTTTCACCTCGCCCTACCTGGGCATCGGGTTCGGGGCGTTCGCGGCACTGGGAATTATCCTGGGCGCGGTTTACATGCTGCACATGGTGGCCCGCGTCATCTTCGGACCGTTAAAAACCCCCGAGGTTCATGGCGAGCACGGCGATTCGCGCTTGCCGACAGACATCGGCAGGCGAGAAATCGCCATTCTGGTCCCGCTGGCGCTGGTAGTGGCTTACCTGGGCGTTTATCCCTCGGGCGTGCTGCGATCGATGAACGATCCGTTCGATAGGATGCGACAACCGATCTCCACCGTCGAAAGTCGATTGGCCCACGAAACCCCCACCCTGACCCTCCCCCTGAGTACAAGGGGAGGGGAAGTAGAGGCGCCCGCGGTTAACGGGAAACCGGAAGAAACTCTGGTGATGAAGCCATGAGCGAATTGCTTGGAGCCATGTTTCCGGAGTTGGTGCTTTGCACGGCCGCGTGCGTGCTTTTGCTGATGGGGGTGTCGATGAAATCCGCGACGCGGCGCGCGGCGCCAGTGCTGGCGATCATCGCACTTATGATCGCGGGGATATCCCAGCTTTCGATGGTTTCCGGCAACGCGCCGCGATTCGATCTGCGCTGGAATGCCGTCCGGGTTTACGAATTCGCCAGATACGTCAAGCTCCTTTCCGCCGGGATGGGCGTGCTGCTGGTGTTGCTGGCCTGGCCCAGCGACCGCGAAGGCACCGGGGGGCCGGCGCACCATTTCGGACAGGAGGCCGGCGAGTTCTTCGGGCTGATGCTCCTGTCGATCGCCGGCATCTTCATCGTCGCCGGCGCCAACGACATCATCCTGCTGTTTCTGGGGATCGAATTGGCCAGCATTCCGACGTACATCATGGTGGTCATTTCCCGGCCGCTGGCGGTGGCGCAGGAAGCCGGCGTGAAATACTTCTTCCTGGGCGCGATGGCGGCGGCATTGATGCTCTTCGGCTTCAGCTATCTCTATGGAACGACCGGCACCACCCGGCTCGACCTGATCGCCGAGCGCGCGGCGCCGCTCGTCGGGCTTTCCTCCTGGCAAATCCTCGCGGTGGTGTTGCTTGTCGCAGGCTTCGCGTTCAAGATGGCGGTCGTCCCGCTTCACTTCTACGCCGGCGACGTCTATCAGGGCGCGGCCACGCCGGTCACCGCGTTCCTCAGCTTCGTTCCCAAAATCAGCGGGTTCACGGCGTTGCTCAAAGTCCTGTTCGCGGTGAGCGGCGGGACCTGGCACGTCGCGCCGCAGATCGTCAAGCTTTTGTGGGTGCTGGCCGCGCTGACGATGACGGTCGGGAACGTGCTGGGACTCGTGCAGATCAACGTCAAGCGCGTGCTGGCGTACAGCTCCATCGCGCACAGCGGATACATGCTCGTCGGCGTCACCGCCCTGCTCAGCACCAGCAATTACGACGTTCAGATGTCCGCGTTGCAGGGCGTGCTGTTTTATCTGACGGCCTACGGGGTGATGAACGTCGCCGCATTCGGCGTGCTGATCCTGCTCCCCAGCCGATCCAATCAACCGGCGACCAGCGCGGAAACCTTCGACGATCTCGCCGGCCTGGGACGCGAGCACACGCTGCTTGGCCTGGCGATGGCCGTCAGTTGCTTCAGCCTGATCGGCCTGCCGCTGACGGTCGGGTTCATCGGGAAATTGGTGCTGATCCTGCCGGCATGGAAAGCGAACCTGACCTGGCTGGTGGTGATCCTGGTGGTCAACGCCGCGATTAGCGCGGGGTATTATCTTCGGATCGTCGGGGCGCTGTTCCTGGGTTCCGAGACGCCGGGACCGAAATTCCTCCAGCAGCCGGTAGGGCTTGGCCCTCCGCCGCGGCGGCAAACACCGATCCATCATCCCCTGCCAGTGCTGGTGGCGGTGGGAGTGTCGATGGTGGCGGTGCTATGGCTGGGGACGGTTTGGCCGGCGACCACCCGGCTGCTCAACCGCACCGCCGTGGCCGCGCAAATCGAACCGGCCTTCAGGGCGTCCGTGGCGGCGGCCGCGGAGGCTTCGCCTTCCGCAGCGGAGGCTTCGCCTTCCGCTCAGAAGTAGCATCCAACGGGCTTCGCAATATCTCCCACACATCCGACTTATCAAATCGCAGTTGATTCGGCGGGACATCGGGGTTGTTCGCATCGGATAGGCTCGTGGAGCTTGGGTCGTCGATCCAGCCTGCTTGCTCAACCCGCCAAAGCGGCGCGACCAATATCGGGTCGGAATTCTGTGTGCAGAACTCCCGGTCCCAAAGCAACAAAACCCCGGCCGGCGGATGATCGATCGCGTCGGGCGACCATGGCTCGACCCGGGCGCGATCCCATGGGCTGGCGTTCAGGTAAAAGAATATCCCCGGATGGTTCGTCATAATCCGAGGATAGCGGCTACTCAGCCGGGTATGCTCATACCATTGGACAAGTTTCTGGGCCTGGCTCCAGTTGGCGGATTGTTTGACCGGCAAAAATGGATAACAGCAGTTCACCAGCCCCGGCGTCACGACGGCCAGGGCGGCCCAGGATATCGGGCGGGGCCAAGAAAATCGCGAAAACGCCCATTCCCATCCGCGCGCGCTCAGGCATCCCCATAGCGGGGCGACGATCAGCAGATAGCGCGGCGATCCGCTGCTGGAAAGTTTCCCCAGCCAGTGCAGCAGGCTGTGGCCGATCAGGATCGCCAGCGGCAACGCGGCGATGAGAAAATCAACGCGCCTGTGATGTTCCTTCAATCCCGCCGCCGGCCTGGCCGAACGGAGGCCTTGCCACATTCCGATCCACATGGCCGGTAACGCGAAAGGTCCAACCACGACCGGAAGGGTTGCCAGGAAATAAACGATCGGCCCGCGAGGGTATTCGCTTCCCTGTTCGTACGGCCAGTGATCGATCAGCCAGCGCCACCACGGCCGGTCGGCGGGGCCGACCAGATGGTGCCCGGCGATGCTCCATGCGAAAAGTCCCGCCGGGAGAATCAGCAGCGGCAGCCATTTCCGATGCGCGACCAGCGCAACAGCGGCCAGGAAGAGGAAGGCGAATCCCTCCGGCCGGCCGAGCGGGGCGACGGCGGCGAGGATGGCCATCGCCCACCATCGCCGGCGTTGATAGCCGATGAATGCCAAACCCAAAACCAGCGCAAACGGCAATTCCGTCAATTCGGAAAAGGAGTGCAGAAAAAGCAGGGGTTGGCCGAGAGTGAAAATCAGCGCCAACACCGGGCGCGGATATCCCTGCCCCCGGGCGATTTGGGCGGCGACGAGCGCGCAACCGATGGCGGCCAGCAGGCTGGTCATCCGCACCGCGATCAATCCGCCCAGGCTCGCCGGGACGGCGAAGAGCGCGGTGCACAGCGGCCGGCCCCAGATATCGACAAAAAACATCGGCTGTTCAAACGCGTGGCGGGCGAAGACGTAATGGGTGGCCCCGTCGGATTCGATGAACCCCCGCGACCGCGCCGCCGCCGCAATCGAGCAGATGGCGAACGCCAGGATGGCGAGGAAGAAGGTGCGGGAATTTTTGGGCAAGATGGGCACGCTGGGAAATCCGAAATTCGAAATTCGAATGACGAATCAAATTCGAAATTCGAAATTCGAATTTCAGACTTCGAATTTGATTCGAGTTTCGAATTTCGAGTTTCGAGTTTCCGCGCAGCGGTTCTACTTTATGCTCACTTCCTTCCCCGCCTTGGCGGAGCGGTAGACGCCGTCGAGGATTTTCTGCACCGCCAGTCCCGCTTCCCCCGGGGCCTTCAGGGGCGAATCCTTCAGGCAGCCATCGACGAAGTTCCGTAACTTCAGGGAAAACAGGTAAGGGAAATCGGTCTTGGTGCCGACGAACGCGGGGGATTCGTTGACCATGGTGCCGGCGCGGTCGGTGAAGATGGTCGGCGGGTCCCACTGGCATCCGCCCTTGTCGCCGAACACGGTGAAATTCCAAACGTCCTCCTTGATGTGTCCCGCGAACATCGACTCGATGTGGAGGATCGCGCCGTTGTCGAAACGAATTTGCCCGATCGCCAGGTCCTCGACCGTGTAAGTTTTGTAATCCCAGTTGGGCCATTGGGAAACGACGTCGGATTTCTTGTCGCCCACGTAGGTCCAGGTGTTGCCGGCGGCGGCGACCGGGTTGGGCGATCCGATGAGGTAATGGGCCATCTCGATGACGTGGACGCCGATGTCGATCATCGGCCCGCCGCCCTGGAGTTGCTTCTGGCCGAACACGCCCCAGTTGGGAATTCCGCGGCGGCGCAGCGCCTGGCATTTGACGAACATCACTTTTCCGAACCGGCCGTCGTCGCGGGCGCGGACAAGAAAATCCGTGTTCGGATGATAGCGATATTGGAAACCCACCGTCAGCTTCCGCTTGTTCTTGTGGCTGGCGTCGACCATCTTCTGGCATTCGCCCGGATTCATCGCCATCGGCTTTTCGACGATGACGTGGCAACCCGCGTTCGCCGAGTCGATGGCCGGGGCCGCGTGCACGCCGTTGGGCGTGCAAATGTTCACCGCATCGGGCTTGATCTCCTTGAGCATCTTCTTCCAGTCGGTGTACAGGTTTTTGAAGCCGTATTTTTCCTCCATCACCTGGAGTCGCTGCGACTTGATGTCCACGCCGGCGACCAATTCCACGTCGGGGAAATTCTGGAGCACGCGGATATGTGTTTCGCTGATCCCGCCGCATCCGATGATCGCCATGCGCAGCTTTTTGCCGGTGTATTCGCTTTTGGATTCCGTCGCGAAGGATTCGGTGGAGACGCTTTTCTCGGACATCGGAGCAGGTCCTTTCTAATGGATAATGGACAATGGACAGTGGATAATGATTAATTACCCCCAAGTTTGCCAAGTTCCCGCTGCGCTTCCGCCAACTGATCCTTGGTTTGTTGCACGAGATGCGGCGGGGCCTTGGAAATATAGGCCTCGTTGGCCAGCCGGGCTTGGAGGGTTTGAATCTGGCGAGTTAATTCGTCTGTTCGCTTGGCGGTCCGCTGCAATTCGGTGTGCTGATCCTGTAAACCCTCGATAAATATATCACAACCGGCGGCCGTCACGCGCACGGCGCCGGGAACGGGCGGGAAATTGGGCGAAAGGTCCTTCAGCCGGCAGGTCGCCAAAAGCTCGACGATCCCGCGATTTGATTTGAGATTGCGGGAAGAATCGCCGGGCGCAAGGATCGAAACGTCGACGCTCTTCTTCACGTCCACCTTGTAATCGTTGCGCAGCTTGCGGATGGCGGAGATGATCTCCTGGATCGCCGGGAACAGGGACTCCGCGCCATCGTCGAGTTTTCCCTCCGCCGGCCAGGCGGCGAGAATCAACCGTTTGCTAGGGGGACACTCGATTTTTCCCGGCAGTCCGCGCTGGGGGCGGACTTCGTTCAATCGCCACCAGATCGTTTCGGTGATGAACGGAACCATCGGATGCAAAAGTCGCAACGCCCCGTCTAAAACGGCGGCCAGTACATTGGCCGTCTGGCCGGCCGTTGCGGGAGCCTTCAACGCCGGCTTGGATGCCTCGACGTACCAATCACAAAAGTCGTTCCAGAAAAAGTCGTAACATATCTTGGCGTATTGATCGAAGCGATATCCCGCCAGGGCCGCATCGGCCTCTTTGACCGTCCGGTTGAACCGCGACACGATCCACCGATCGGCCAGCGTCCATTTGCTCTGGTCCACCGGCTCCGGCGCGACGTTGGCCAGGTTGGCGATCACGAAGAAATTGCCGACGTTCCAAATCTTGTTGCAGAAATTCCGGCCGATGTCGAATTTGTCCGAAGTATTTTTCCCCTGCGCGTTCTTCTTGACCGGCAATCGCACGTCCTGCGTTTCGGTGGCCATGTGCGTCAGCGTAAATCGCAGGGCGTCCGCTCCGTGCGTTTCGATGACATCCACCGGATCGACGCCGTTCCCCTTGGATTTGCTCATCCGCTCGCCGTGGCCGTCGAGGATGGTCGTGTGAATGTAGACGTGGTGGAACGGGATTCCCAGCGAACCCCCGCAAAGCGGGGGGCTAATGGATGATAATTGCGGTCGATTTTCCCCCGTTAGCCCCCCGCTCTGCGGGGGTTTTTCTTTCCCCATGTTGTACATGCCCATCATGACCATGCGCGCCACCCAGAGCGTGATGATTTCCCGCGAAGTCACCAGCACGCTGCCCGGATACCATTTCCGCAGTTCCGGAGTATCCTCCGGCCACCCGAGCGTGCTGTGCGGCCAAAGGGCGGAGGAGAACCAGGTGTCGAGAACGTCGGGGTCTTGCCGGATCGCATATATTTTATGCGCCAACGGAAAATAGGCTTTAGTTGCTTGCGGGAATCCTGGGACTTCATTAAGCACATAACTGCGCTCCGCACCGCTTTTGATTTCTTTTAGTTCATAGCTTTCTGCCATCTGGTTAAACGCATTAAGTGCATCAGTCGCAAGTTTTGTGCGAACACTGAACGGAATAATGAGGTCACTCACGGCGTCATCCAAGTTGACGTCGCGCGAAATGAATACGTCCGATCTCCAATCAACCCCCGCCATCTCCAAAAAGTCGCGTAATAGCTCGATGGATTCGTTCGCCCTTAGCCGTTGGGCAGCTCGGTGCTCTTGCAGATTATCTGCGGCGCGGAGGGGTTCGGTCTGAATCAACATTGTCCACACCGGAATCCGATGCCCCCACCAAAGCTGGCGTGAAATCGGCCAATCGCGCTTTTCGCCGAGCCAGCTTAGGAATTGCTGGGCATGGCGTTCGGGGAAGAATTTGATGATCTGCTTCTCCACCACCTCCAGGGCCGGCTCGGCCAGCGGGGCCATTTTCACGAACCATTGATCGCTCAAATATGGCTCGACCGGCGTTTTGCTGCGATCGCTGTGGCCGACCGGCGATTCGTACGGCTCTTCCTTTGCCAGCAATCCGAGAGCCGTCAGGTCTTCGACGACTTTCTTTCGCGCGGCCTCCCGCTTCATGCCGGAATATTTCCCGCCGTTTTGGTTGATCGTGCCATCCGGATTGAGGATGTTCAGAATTTCGATCTTTCCCTGCTGGCGCTGCCAGACGGCGTAGTCGTTGGGATCGTGGGCGGGCGTGACCTTCACCACGCCGCTGCCGAATTTCGGATCGACCAGGATGTCATCGGCGATGATGGGGATTTTCCGGCCGGTCAGGGGCAAATCGACGCTCTTGCCGATGGCCCAGTTCCAGCGCGAATCCTCCGAATGCACGGCCACGGCCGTATCGCCGAGCATGGTCTCGGGGCGCGTCGTGGCCACCACCATCGACTTGTCCGTTCCCTCGATGGGGTAACGGACGTGCCACAGGCTCATCTTGACCGTTTCGTGATAGATTTCGTCATCGGAGATGGACGTTTGCAGATGCACGTCCCAGTTCACGAGCCGCTTGCCGCGGTAGATGAGGCCGTCTTTGAATAATTTGAAGAACGTTTCGCGGACGGCGCGGGCGCACTGCTCATCCAGCGTGAACCGTGAGCGGTCCCAATCGCAAGAACAGCCCATGCGTTTGAGTTGTTCCAGGATTCGGTCGCCGAATTGCTTCTTCCAGTCCCAGATTCGCTGGACGAGCGCTTCGCGGCCAAGATCGTGACGGGTTTTATTTTCCTTTTCCTTGAGCTGTTTTTCCACCACCGCCTGGGTGGCGATGCCGGCGTGGTCGATCCCGGGAATCCAGACGGTGTTGAATCCCCGCATCCGATGGGCGCGGATGAGAATGTCCTGAAGCGTGTTATTGATCGCATGGCCCAGATGCAGCGCCCCGGTGACGTTGGGCGGCGGGATGACGATGCAATACGGCTCGCCGGGCGAGGCCGGGTCGGCCGCGAAACACCGTTCCTCGAGCCAAACCCGATTAGCCTCGGCTTCGATCGACGCCGGGTCATACGTTTTGGGGATTTCTCCGGTCATAAGCAGGGGTGGATAGTAAGCATCCGTTGGTCATTTGTCATTTGTCATTGGTCATTGGTCATTTGCAGGCAAATTCGGAATCGGCCATGCCAATGACAAGTGACAAATGACCAATGACAGATTTTGCTTTTTTCTCCCGCTGTCCTACGCTATTGGTCAATGATCGTGCTGATCGACAACTACGATTCGTTCACGTACAACCTGGTGCAGAAGCTGGGGGAGGTGGACCCGAGCCGGGAAGTGCGAGTTTTCCGCAACGACAAGGTGACGCTGGAGGAAATCGAGGGGCTTTCGCCGACGCACATCGTGATTTCGCCGGGTCCGTGCACGCCGAGGGAGGGCGGGATCAGCAACGACGTCATCCGCCATTTCGGGCCGAAGTTGCCGGTGCTGGGGGTTTGTCTGGGCCATCAGTGCATCGGCTTCGTGAGCGGCGCGATCGTCGAGCGGGCCGGCCGGCTCATGCACGGAAAGACCGACCAAATCCATCACGATGGCAAGAGCATTTACGTGGGGATGCCCAACCCGTTCACGGCCACGCGATACCACAGCCTGATCATCCGCAACGGCACGCTCCCGCCGGAATATGAGGTCAGCAGTTGGACCGATCACGACGAGATCATGGGCGTGCGGCACAAGACCTGGCCGCTGGAAGGGGTGCAGTATCATCCGGAAAGTTTTTTGACGGAGCAGGGGGAGAGGCTGCTGCGGAACTTCTTGCAGAAATGACCGGGCAATTCTTTGGAAGGAGGAGTTCGTGTCGCTTTTGTCGCGCGCTGGGACCGATTGCCTGAGAAAATTGGAAGGTGCCGCCAAACAAAGATATGCTGAGGCCCAGGAATTCCAGTCGAATCGACCCCTCATAGCATTATACTTATTCGGTTACTCGATAGAAATGCGATTAAAAGCAGCGTACTATCGCCTGATTGGTCTTGCCGGCGATTCTCCGCTGAATAACCCCCGCGACACTGCGGAAGCGAGAATAAAGCAGCTTATTAAATCAGGATCCATTACCACGCCGCCCGTCTCCGCTGGTCATAACATCATGGGATGGGCATCCATATTGGAGGAAAAGCGTCGTGACCTAGGGCGAGACCTCCCATCCGACTTTTGCCGACAAATGCACCGACATGCCAGGATTACTGCGGAAAATTGGAGTATCATACTCCGGTATCGCGCAAATAAGCCGACCGCGAAAGAGTTGAAAACTGTGAGTGGCGCCGCAAAGTGGTTCAGCCAGAATGCCGGTAAACTCTGGAGGTAAGATGAATACAAAGACAAGCGCACCCATGCAACGCAATGGCCATCGCCAAGCCGTGGATTATTTAGCTAATAAATTATCGCAACCGATTGACAACCTTTCAGAGCCGTTCGTGGTTGAGAACAGCATCTCGCAAACCAACACCCTGCATTCATTGGTCATCTGGGATCGATGGTCAAAGATGAACAGCGCGGAACGGTCTAAGCTCATCCTCGACGCATACCGCCAATCGAATCGAGCCCCGGGAAAAAGCATAACTGTGGCCATGGGGTTAACCCAACGGGAAGCGCTCGAGCTTGGTTTCCTGCGGTATAGCGTCATTTCCACTCACCGCAAAGGAGACCCCGTTTCACTCAGCGAAATAAAACGCGCCTACGAAAATGCGGGCGGTATTATTGAAACCGTTGGTTCCAGCACTGTTCACCGATATCCCACGCAAGAGGCCGCTGAAACAGCCTACCGTGAGCTGACAAAGAAGGTACCTGGGCCCTATTGGGCGCTCGTGCTAGCACGCGGAACTACAGGCGCAGAATAATAGACATCGGATTGTATCCCGGCTCATGTCTGAATTGGCTCCGACACGCTCATTTCAGCCTACCGTCGAACAAACGCTCGCCATCTGGGAGAACATCGCTTCCTGGTGGGACCAGCAGATCGGGGAAGGGAACGAGTTTCAGAAACAACTGATCATGCCGGCGACGGATCGATTGCTCGATTCGCGAACGGGGGAAACGATCCTTGACGTGGCTTGCGGGAACGGGAATTACTCGCGCGTGCTTGGCCGGCGGGGCGTGCGGGTGGTGGCGTGCGATTTTGCGGAGAACTTTCTGGCGTGTGCGCGGAAGCGGACGAGGAGCGAGGATGGCGACATCGAATATCGTCGGATCGACGTGGCGGATGCGGCGGAGCTGATGTCGCTGGGGGCGGGGCGGTTCGACGCGGCGGTTTGCAGCATGGCGATGATGGACATCATCGACATCGTGCCGCTGCTGGAATCCTTGCCGAAGTTGCTGAAGGGCGCTGGGCGGTTCGTCTTTTCGTTGCCGCATCCGTGTTTCAGTTCAAACGACATGAAATTCACGGCCGATCTGGAGGTGCGGGGCGAGCGGGTGGAGCAGACGTTCGGGGTGGAGGTTCGGAGATATTTGACGCCCCAGGCGGGAAAGAGCGTGGGGATCATCAATCAGCCGGAGGCGCACTATTTTTTCCATCGTCCGCTGTCGGCGGTGCTGGGGTCGTGTTTTTCGGCGGGGTTGGTGGTGGATGGCCTGGAGGAACCGGGGTATCCGGGGCGCGGCGGCGGGAAGAACCCCTTTTCCTGGGCCAAACGTCCGGAGATTCCGGCGGCGATCGTAGTGCGGGTCAGACCGGTATCCGCCGCTTGCGCCGAATAAAGCGGCATCAATTCGGCGCGGGCGTCCGATCCGCCAGGGCTTTGCGGATTCGGATCATGAGGTCTTGGAATCCGAACTTGGCTTTGGAGACGATGTCTTCGACGCCGAGTTCACGGGCGCGGGCGATGAGTTTATCGCTGTCGCGCAGGCCGGTCAGGACGATGATGGGGATTCCTTCCCATTGGGGATGGCGGCGAATCATGCGGAGCAGTTGGATGCCGTCCATTTCGGGCATCATCAGATCGAGAAGGACCAGGTCGGGTTTTCGGGAATAGAGGGAGGCGTAGGCCTCCTTGCCGCTGGAGGCGCCGATGGTTTGGAAGCCTTCTAATTCGAGGAGGCGGGCAACGGTTTCGCGCTCCAACGCGGTGTCATCAACGACGAGGATAAGGGACATGGGCAATACCTTCCATGGCTTATGCGACCAATTTGCATTGTGTCCGCGGCCGCGTCAAGAGCTTGCCACATTGTGAAGGAATTGTACAATCCCCCGGCTTTGACAAGGGAAGGTGCATGGCAGCCACCGGAAAAGTCACGCAGGTGATCGGCTCGACTTTCGACGTCGAGTTTGCCGAACACCAGCTTCCGCAGATTTACAACGCGTTGAACATCGACCTGTCGGCATACGGGACGACGACCCGCCTGGTGGGCGAGGTTCAGCAGCATCTGGGCGGCGGGCGGGTGCGCGCGGTGGCGCTGGGGAGCACGGACGGGCTTCGACGCGGGACGGATTGCGTGGACACCGGCTCGTCGCTGACGGTTCCCGTGGGCAAGGAAACCCTGGGACGGGTGTTCAATCTGCTGGGAGAGCCGATCGACAATCGCGGGCCGGTGAACATCAAAGAGCGCCGGCCGATCCATCGCGATCCGCCGCCGTTTGTCGACCTGACCCCCAAGGCCGAGGTGTTCGAGACGGGGATCAAAGTGATCGATCTGCTGACGCCATTTTTGCGCGGCGGCAAATCGGGCCTGTTCGGCGGGGCCGGGCTGGGCAAGACGGTGGTGATCCAGGAATTGATCGCGCGAATCGCGCAGCAGCATGGGGGATATTCGGTCTTCGCCGGCGTGGGGGAACGCACGCGCGAGGGGACCGATCTGTGGCTGGAAATGCAGGAGGCCCAGATCGGCACGACGGGCAAGCACGTGATCGATCAGACGGTGATGGTGTTCGGGCAGATGAACGAACCGCCGGGGGCGAGGTTGCGGGTGGCGCTGAGCGCGCTGACCATGGCGGAATATTTCCGCGATGAAACGGGCGCGGACACGCTGCTGTTCATCGATAACATCTTCCGCTTCACGCAGGCGGGATCGGAAGTGTCGGCCCTGCTGGGGCGCATGCCCAGCGCCGTGGGATATCAGCCGACGCTGGCGACGGAAATGGGCGAATTGCAGGAGCGGATCACCAGCACCAAACACGGTGCGATCACGTCGGTGCAGGCGGTGTACGTGCCGGCGGACGACCCGACCGACCCGGCGCCGGCCAACGCCTTCGCGCACCTCGACGCGTTCATCTACCTGGAGCGTTCCATCGCCTCGAAGGGAATATATCCGGCGGTGGACCCGCTGGCATCGGCCAGCCGGGCGCTGGACCCGCAGATCGTCGGCGAGGACCACTATCGCATCGCCCGCAAGGTGCAGAACATGCTCCAGCGCTACCGCGACTTGCAGGACATCATCGCCATATTGGGCGTGGACGAGCTGAGCGAAGAGGACAAGCTGATCGTCAGCCGGGCGCGCAAGATCGAGCGATTCTTCAGCCAGCCGTTCTTCGTGGCCGAACAGTTCACAGGGAAGAAGGGCATTTACACGAAGATCGCCGACAATCTCAAGAGCTTCGACGACATCTGCAACGGCAAGGCGGACGATCTTCCGGAGCAGGCGTTTTTGTACGTTGGAAATCTGGACGACGTGCGGGCGCGGGCGAAAGAGATGGCGAAGTAGGGGAATTGTCATTGGTCATTCGTCATTTGTCATTCGTATCGCTGATTCCGCATTGTCTTGCTAATGACAAATGACTAATGACAAATGACCACGATCAATCCCTCTGAAAATAATCGCGTACAAGATCGGCGTCGGCGTCTGGGATGCGGCCGGTGGTGATGGAGTTCTCGGCCGCGGCGGCGTCGGTGGGCCAGCCGGGCGTCGTCCAGGGGGCGGGATGTGCCACGGCAGACGCGGACGATGCGATGGTTGAATTCGTATCGCCCGGGGCGCGGGGGTCGGATTGGCCGGTGCCGGCGGCAACGCGGCCGGCGTGGGAAATATCGCCGTTGACGTTGTGGGTTTGCGGCCATTCGGGGGGAAGCATCGGGGCGGGGATGACGGCGATGCCGCCGCCGGGGGTTGAACCTAATCCATTTGCAGAATGCGATTGCACGTTTTGCCGGGGGACTGAACCGCCGGTGGAGTCATCAGAGCGGTTCCGCGGGAAGGCGCGATTGGAATCATCGTCTGTGCCACCGGGGCCTGGGGGGCGAGCGGCGGTTCGTGCGGGTTCTTCATTAATGTTTGTCGGGGCCGCGTCGGGGGGCTGGGACGAATTGGCCGGAACGTAGGCCAGGGCCGAGGAAGAGGCGGCGGTGACATCGGCGGGCCGGGCGGTCAATGCGGCGGAAGTAAGAAGCAGTGCGCCGAGGATTCCGATGCCGGCCCAGGCGCGCAGGCCCAGGCGAGAGACGATGACGGCCGAGGGTTTTAGTTTTAGCGATCGGCATTGGTTCTCGGCGAAGGCGGCGACGGAATCTCGCCATGCGGATTCGGCGGGGCTGGCGGCGAGTTGGAGAATGGTGCCGAGCAGTTCGTGCAGATCGAGTTGCCGGTCGGCTTCGACGGCGGCCTGGAGAACCGTGGGACGGCGGGAGATTCCGCGGATCAGTCCGCAGAGGAGTCCGAGCAGAAAGAGCGCCGAGGCCATCGGCAACGCGGATTGGCCGCGCCACCACGCAATGGGTAGAAGCGCCACGCCTGCCGCCGAGGCGATGGCGGTTGCAACGGCGATGGATTCGGCGATGCGAATGAGCAGGATTCGCCGCCGGACGGCGGAGATGAACTTGCCGGTCAAGGGAGCGAAGGGTTTCACGACTGGCTCAGGTGCTTTTTGAGTTCCCAAACCGTTTCCTGAACGCAATGCAAATGCGGGTTGATGGCCAGGGCCTTTTCGTAACATTCGATGGCGGGCGAGATTTGTTCGAGATGGGCATGACAATGTCCCATTCCCGCCCACGCGCCGAAATGGCAGGGCATGCGGCGGATGGCCCGGCGGCAATCGGCGATGCTGAGTTGGTAATCCTCCGACAGGTAATAGGCGATGGCGCGTTGGTTATACGCCTCGGCGAAATCGGGGTCGGTATGGATGGCCTGGCTGAAAAGTTCGATGGCGCGGGTGAAATTCCGGGTGTTGAGGGCTTCGGCGCCGCGGCAGACAAGCTGGTTGGCCTCGGGCGCTTTTCCGCTTCGGAACCAGATCGCCCAAAGCGCGTGTTCGGCCAGTTCGTTAATAACGGGATCGGGGTCCTTGAGGTGGTAAGAGAGTTCCTGGGTGCAACAACATGGGCCAACCAGCGCCAGGGCAAGAAGGGCAACCTTCTTGGCATCGTTATGCGGAGAACGGAGCAGATCGCGGATTTGCTCGGGCGCCCAATTCGTCTTGAGCAACAGGAGCAGGCCCGACAGGTCCTTGCGGACGAGCAGGGGCTCAACCAACTGAACGAAGTGGGAAGGATCAATCGCGGTCAATTTGCCCGTCCCATCATGGAACATGCTATGCCGCCAGGTTAAGTCGTTTCCAGTACAAAGTTAATCTCATGGCGCGCCTGGGCGATGCACTTCCGAGCCTCCTCCGGAGTCTTTTTGCTCCTGCTGTGCCTGCATGGCCTGCTGGCTATAGGGGTCGGAATAGAGCGCCTGGCGCTGGGAAAGGGGCATATCCAGGCGCTTGGGCTCATAACCTGTTTCGAGCTTGGAGGAACCGCAACCAGACGCCAAAACCGACAGAAATATGACCGTCAAACGCCGCATAATTGTGGTTTTAACAGACGATAGACGCAACCGCGGGTGATGTAAAGCGGACGGCTTGGGGCTTGGCGCCGTGGTAACAAAACCCCCGATTTCGATATCACGGCGCGGGGTTTCGTTACCGTTACCGGCGGGGGTTAGTTGAAAATCCCGCAGACCGGCCAGTTTGTCACCGTTTGAAGAGGAAATGAAACCACGGATTTCGCGGATACCACGGATAAGAAAATGGCGTGAGTTTTTGTTCCCATCCGCGTCAATCCGTGCAATCCGTGGTGAATCTGAATTTCCTGGGGTAGTGGACATAACAAAACTACGGTTGAAGAACTGGCCCGGATATGCCGTCTACAAAACCCTCGTTTTCGACAGCGCCGCGCGGGGTTTTGTCTACGTCTACGGGGGGACCCACTTGGAAAAGCATCGGTCGGCTACGCTGCGCGAGAAAATGGAACAGTGGATAGTGGAAAGTGGAGCGGACAAAGTGGGCTCCTCTATATTCTTAGCCGGGAGGTGAAGGTTTTGGACGTGTTTTTGGAAATCGGCGGATTTTTTGGAAATATTTTTTTAAGGGGAGAAGTCAAACGGGGCAATTGGCCGGGGCCGCGATTGCCGAGATGGCGGGAGACCGCGAACTTGCCGAGGATCGAGGTGGAGGAGAAAATGGCGAACGAGGCGATAGATCGCGGTGGTTGGGAGAGGAACAAGCCGAGAATGGCGGAGAAATATGGATCAGGGCGCGCGCCACTTTTCAGTCGCCACTTTTAATTTGCCCCCATTGAATGAACGGCACAGAAATCCGTCCGGAAAGAAGCTGTAATGAAGATCGACGTAGCTGGACGCGTTCGCAATGTGGTTTTGCCCAAGAGCAGGCCCCTCCTTCCACTCTACGAGGCGATCATCAACTCGATTCAGGCCGTCGAGGATGCCAAAGAAAGTCATGGCGAAATAACGATTAGGCTCCAGCGCGATACGTCACCCGAGATGTTTGAAACGGAAAAGCCGGTGCGGGACGTCACATCGTTCGAAGTCGTAGACAACGGAATCGGATTCGACGACGAAAACTTCGAGGCTTTCCAGACTTCGGATACGACCTACAAGGCGGATCGTGGCGGCAAAGGCATCGGACGATTCTTATGGCTCGTCGCATTTGACTCCGTTGAGATCGCCAGCACCTTCAAAGAAGCACAGTCATGGAAAACGCGGACGTTTAAATTCGTCGCGGAGGGCAAGGGGGTTGCGAGCGAAAAGGTTACGGATGCCACCGTGGAGAAGCGGTCTACCAGTGTGCGGCTACTTGGCTACAAGAAGAATTTTCGGGAAACTGGGCCGAAGAAACTCGACACCATTGCCACACACATCGTTGGGCACTGCCTCGAATACCTTATTCGGCCGAACCCGCCTGAAATTGAATTGGTCGATGAAACCAACTCAGAACGCATCGACTTGAACGATGTCTATGACAAGGAAATGGAGGCCAATGCCACGCGGGTCAAGTTCAAAGTCCAAGGCGTGCAGTTTGAGATTCTTCATGTGCGATTGTACTCAGCGCACGTTGAGGAACACCTGCTTCATTATTGCGCAAACAACCGGGTTGTGAAGACTGAAAAACTGGCGGGTAAGGTTCCAGACTTAGCGAAACGACTGACGGACGAAGCAGGGCGGTCGTTTGTCTACGCGTCAAATGTCGATTCGATCTTGCTGGATCAGACAGTGAATGAGGAACGAACGGATTTCAATGTCTCGGCGGATGACAACGGGATGTATGCCGAGAACCTGACCTGGGCACAGATTCGAGACGGCGTTGCAGCGCAGGCGGGTAGGTATCTCGCGCAATACACCAAGCCTGTCCGCGAGGCCAAGGATAAGCGCATCGGAGATTTTGTCGCGACCCAGGCTCCCATGTACAGACCCATCCTGAAGTACGTCGAACAGGCAGTGGGCATGATCGACCCCGAAATTGACGACGACAAGCTCGACCTGGAACTCTACCGCGCCTCTCGCGATTTTCAGGTCAAATTGCGCGAACAGGGCCAGGAACTGCTCCAAGCACAATCGGCCAGCGATTCAGAATTCGACCGATACGCGGCTCAATTCGATGAGTATCTGACAAAAGTCAGCGACGCGAACAAAGCGGATCTTGCAAGGTATGTGCTCCACCGGCGGCTCGTTCTCGACTTTCTCTACAAGCTGCTCGGCCTTCAGGATGATGGCAAATATCCATTGGAAAACCGTGTGCACCAGCTTATTTTCCCTATGGGTCAGACCTCCAATGAGGTGTTCGCGGACAACCACAACCTTTGGCTCGTGGATGAGCGCTTGGTCTATCACAAGTTCCTCGCTTCGGATCAGCCATTCCGAAAACAGGTTCCACTGGTCAATAAATCCGGCAAGGAACCTGACATCATCGTCTTCGATTCGGCGTGCGCATTTGTCTCTCAGCCGGATGGACCCTTTCAGACGGTCACGATTCTCGAATTGAAACGGCCGCGACGGACAGCTTACGATGACAAGGAAAACCCGATTCGACAAATCCGAGAGTACATCCAGATAATCCGGTCAGGGAAGGCGAGAACACCGAGCGGGCACGAGGTACCAGTATCTCTCGCAGTCCATTTTTACTGCTATATCATTGCTGACAAGGCAGAGCAGTTGGACGACATTGCCAAAGAAGCTCAGCTTGATCCGACCCCCGATGGACAGGGCTATTTCGGCTACCTAAAACACGAGAATGCCTATATCGAGGTTTTTTCCTACCAACAAATGCTGTCAAACGCGAAGCAGCGGAACGCCGTTTTCTTCGACAAGTTAGGCGTTCCATCCAACATTCCAATCACGCCAATGATTGATGAAACCAACTCGGAAGGTCATGGTCCCCCGGAGACGGGTCAATGACATCGCAGCAGATGCGCACGGAACTGGTCGAAGCACTACGCGGGGTGCTCGGCCGGGGCCATCGGTGGTATATTGTGCTTTGGCGGCCGGGAGGATTGGCGGAGTCACCTGTGGAAAAATATACCTCGCCGAACAAGATGCGGTTTGCCGCACATCAGCCCAAGGCGGTGGAGTTGGCGGACCTGAGAGAATGGAACCGGGAGGTGAGCGCTTTAGGCCGGATTATTCACCACGGATTTCACGGATATCACGGATGGGGAGCGATCAGCAAGCGTTACGAGCTGTTTTATGGATCGAAACGCAGCGCACCGGGGGCAAATTGCAATATCAACCATCCCCTGGTTTATCCGTGCCATCCGTGTAATCCGCGGTGCTCTTGTATGATCCGGGTTAGCCCATGTAATTCCTCGGTTAGGCTGTCTGGCAAAGCGATCACGTCGCGGGTCCACGTCCTGGGTCCACACGGTCTGATTTTGCCGGAAGATAGACTCAATCCCAGAGGGATGTGAAGCGGGCGGGGCGTGGCCAAAGATTTTTGGAAGCTCGGAAGAACCCCCACCCCAGCCCTCCCCCTGAGTACAGGGAGAGGGGGAAAAGGGTGGGTTCCGCAAGAAATTATGGCCGGACCCAGCAGGGCCATCGCATATGGCCCTGGCGCGGGCAGTTGGGTTGAATGCAACGCTCAACACTCAACACTCAACGCTCAACGTCGAAGTGAAAAGACGGCGAATTCCAGGTTTTTCTGGCATTCCCTTGAAAGTTGAGTGTTGAGCGTTGCATTTGACGACCCGGTGATACCGAACTCCCGCCAAATGCGATGGCCCTGCCGGACCCAGCGGGCAAGACCGGTTGTGATCGGCGAATGGCGGCTGATGCGTTATCATGCAAGGTAAGAGGTGCGGTGCAACAATCGTGCGTATATGAAGCCCATTCTTCCCTCCATGCTGGCCGCGTTGATTTTGCTTCCGTTTTGCGGCAAGAGTTTTTGTTTTGGCCAGGCGGAATGTGTCCCGTGGGGGGGATTGCGCGGGATTCGCATTGAGGGGGAATTGATGGCTTTCACGACCGGCATCCGTGCCGTCAGAGCTGGATCGACGGCCATCGTTCAAACGCGGGGTGAAAGATTGGGCAATGCGCAGTATGCGCGGGAAGGGGATAGACAGATTTGCAGCGGAGGGCTTCGGGCCACGGATTTCAGGCCGGGCGGGGGAGGCGGCTTTCGTGGTCCGCCCAGCCCGCTGACGTGTAGGGTGAGTTTTGAAGATGCGGGGCAGGGAATTGTGAAGGTGGACGTGCAGGCCGGCACGACCGCGGACGTGGCGATGGAGGGGATTTATTTTTTCATTCATCTCCCCAGCGCGGATTATTCGAGCGGGTCGGCTCAGTTGGTCGGTGTGTCGTCATCCTCCGAATCGGCATCGCTGGCGGCGACGCAGCCGTCGGGGATAAATCGGTATCTCAGCGGGTTGGCCAGGGGGCTGAGAGTGACTTCGCCGCATCGGCAACTTGAGGTGAGCTTTGATTCGCCGATGCCAATCGTCGTGCGGGACGATCGGAACCAGCCGAAGTCGGATTACGACATTTATTTTCCGCTCAGCTCGGGAAGTTTGAAGGCGGGGCAGGCGATTCATGTGGGGTTTACGATCAAAGCCTCGGGCGACGTGGACAAGACGGCGGTGAACGTCAAGGTCGATCCTTCTCAAACCGGCGGCGTGTTTGACGGGATCGGAGGCAACTTCCGGCTGCAGACTCCGGGCGATCCGGCGCAGATCGAATATAATCTGGATCATTTGCGGGTTGCGTGGGGGCGCGTGGCGATGCCTTTCAATCTGTGGCAGCCGAAGGAAAACGACGATCCGATCAAAATTGCCGACGCGGGGAAGCTGAATGAAGAGGTGGGGGCGGCGATGGAAATGGCGCGGACATTGTCGCGGCGGAATATTCCAATGATCATCAGCGATTGGCAGGCGCCGGATTGGGCGCTGCTGGATCGATCCGGCGGGCGGGCGTTTGGCGGCCGCAAGATCAATCCGAAGAAATGGGATGAAGTTTGCAAGTCGATCGGGTCGTACCTGGAATATTTGAAGGGACATTACGGCGCGGAGCCGAAACTGTTTTCGTTCAACGAGTCGAATATCGGGATCCAAGTTCTGCAGAATCCACAGGAACATGCCGAGGCGATCAAACGGTTGGGCGCGTATTTCGCGTCGCGAGGGCTGGCGACAAAGATGCTGCTGGGTGACACGGGCGATCCGCCGCCGGTGGATTTCATCAATGCGGCGATGAACGATCCCGAGGCGGTGAAATACATCGGGGCGGTGTCGTTTCATTCGTGGCATGGGGGAACGGAGGGGCAGTACGGCAAGTGGCGTGCGGCGGCCGTGAAGCTGAACGTGCCCCTGCTGGTGGGCGAGGGCGGGACGGATTCAAACTCCTATGCCTTTCCGGCGATATTTCTGGAGCCCTGGTATGGGCTGGACGAGATCAGCCAATATGTGACAATTTGCAGGATTGCACAGCCGGTTTCGATTTTGCAGTGGCAGTTGACGGAGAATTATTCGCTGCTGAGCGGCGGCGTGGATGGCGCGCCGCTGGAGCCAACGCAGCGATTTTGGAATTTGAAGCAACTGGACATGACGCCGACGGGATCGGCGGCCGTGGGGGTTAGCTGCGATAAGCCGGAGGTGGCTGTTTGCGCTTATGCGGATGGGGAGCGTCAGACGTATACATTGCACCTGGTGAACAATGGCGCGACGAGGGTGGCGAATATCACCGGGTTGCCGGCGAACGTGAGGCGGCTGCGGGCGTACGTGACGGATGCTTCGCGTGCGATGAAGGAGATGAGGCCGATTGAGGTTTCGGATGGAATGGCTCGGGTTACGCTGGACTGCCAAAGCTTTACGACGTTGATGGGTGGTTCGTAGCATGAAGATACGGTTGATATATCCGCGATGGCCCAAGCTTCGGAACCAGCCGGAGTTCCACCTTCCGCCGCACGGCCCGGTGGTGTTTGCGGCAACGCTGCCGCAATACGTTCAGATCGAGTTCTTTGATGAAAACGTGCAGGAAATCGATTATTCGGATGGGTGCGATCTGGTTTGCATCTCGTGCATGCTGACGTGCCAGATGCCGCGTGGGTATGCGATCGCGGACCGGTTCCGGGCGATGGGCAAGAAGGTAATTTTTGGGGGCATCGGGACGTCGCTGCACGTCCAGGAGACGCAACTTCACGCGGACAGCGTTTTTCTCGGTGAGACCGAGGGGCGCATGGAAGCGGTGTTGGGGGACTTTGAACGGGGAGAGCTCAAGGGGGTTTACGATTTTCAAAATGAGTATCCGGACCTGAGGCTGATGAGGCCGGCGCGGCGGGACATCCTGGCGCGCGAGCGGTACAACTACCGCGGGGTGCAGATGGTCGACCTGGTGCACGCGTCGCGCGGATGCCGGTTCAAATGCTTCCCGTGCTGCGCTCCGTTTCTGGGCGGGCGCAGCCTTCGGCCGCGGCCGCTGGATCAGGTGGTCGAAGAGGTGGCGGGGATCGACAACAACCGGCTGTTTTTCGTGGACAATTCATTTGCCCAGAACGACCAGTGGCAGAAGGACCTGTTCACGGCGCTGGCGCCGTTGAAGAAGAAGTGGATTTCGCATCCGATCAAGGACAACCCCGAGATCCTGGATCTCGCCGCCGCCGCGGGATGCTGGTACGTCTACCAGGCCGTCATCAACACCTCGGACGTGATCGCGCAGCGGATCAAGAGGCTGAAGGAGCGCGGCATCGGGGTGGAAGGCACGATCCTTCTGGGGACGGACGAACATGACGAGGACGGGATCCGGCGGCTGGTGGATTTCCTTCTGGATCTGGAACTGGACCTGGCCGAGTTCACGGTCATGACCCCGTTTCCGGAGACGCCCATCCGGGCCAAATTGGTGGAGCAGGGGCGAATCCTGCACAACGACTGGAGCCGCTACACCTGCGATGAGACGGTGTTCAGGCCGGCGAAGATGAGCGTCGAGAAGCTCGACGAAATGTACCAGTATGCGTGGGATACGTTCTACGCGGATTACAACGTCGAAATGCGCATGGCCGATTTGTACGTGAAGGTGATCGAGAAGGAAAAGGCGGACGGCACCTACAAGCGCACAACTCTGGGCCGGCGCACGTGGAGGCGGGCTGCGGAGCAGACAACCTGAACCGGCTGAACGAGAATCGCTATTTGGTGGCGTGGGCCAGCACGAAGGGGGCAAGCGTATTGATGGAGCGGAAGATTTCGCGATTCTGCATGGCCTTGACGTCCAGCCCGTACTGCCGGCGAAGGAGAACGACGACCTCAACGCCGTCGAGGGAATCCAATCCCACGCCGCCGTCGCCGAAGAGGTTCCTGTCATCGTTGATCGCTTCAGGCCCGACTTCTTCCAGGGAGAAATTTTCCACGAAGAGTTTTTTGAGTTCTCGCTTGATCTGTTCGAGCGATCGAATGTTCACGGGTTCCAAGGCGGCGCGTTCCTTTCGATGGATGATAGCGGTGAGTTTAAGAAGGGGTCGGCGATCCCGCAAGGTGCAATCAGTCAGAGTCCTCAAGCACTGAGATCGGCGATTCAGCTCTTTTGTAGCGCCCGAATGGCCTCAACAACATTGGGCAGATAGGTGTAAGCTGGGCCGCCCTGCATCATTACTGCAACGCCCGCGGCTTCGAGGATTTGTTCCTTGGTCGCGCCGGCCTTCAGGGCCTTTTCGACGTGGGCATCGATGCAACGGTCACAGCGAAGGGCCAAGCCGATGGCCAGGGCAATCAGTTCCTTTTCGCGGACGGTGAGGGCGCCTTCCTTCATCAGCGCCTGAAAGAATGCGGCGAACGCTTTGGGTATTTCGGGCGCTTCGGCCTTGGCCTGCGACATTCTGACCGGCCAGTCCCGGAAAAATTTGGTTGCTTCTTCTGACATAATCACGTCCCTTTCTTGGAGCAAATTGACGGGGCTCACGCGCCGACCCTGCGCAACAGGCGGGCCTGCGATTCGGCGGCGCGATGAAGTTTCCGGCAAACGAGGTCGCACAGTTCGAAGACGATCGCATCGCCGACCGAGTACCTTATCTGGTTGCCGTTCCGCTGGCGTTTAACCAATCCGGCGTCGTACATCATTGCCAGATGCTTGGAAACGTTCGCCTGTTTCAGGCCGGTGCGCCGGCAGAGTTCGTACACGTAACCCGCCTGCTGCTTGAGGGTGTGCAGGATGGCGAGGCGGGTCGGATCGGCGAGCACCGAGAACAGCCGGGCCACCGACTCGAATTCATCCGGCAACGATTCATTCGTCTTTTTAGCCATGCGCCTGCCTATTGACTAAATTGGCATCTTGGAATATTGTAATATACTGTTTGAGTGAAGTCAACCCTTTTTTCGGGCTCATTTCACAAGGCGGCACGATGAAGCTGAAATTGCCAAGGTTAGCGGGTGTCTTGGGGAAGATGACGGTCGCGGCGACGTTTGTTGCCATGGTGGCGCTGCTGATGCTCTGGCTGGCGGGCCGATTCAGCGCCAAAATCGCCGCGTCCGTTTCGACGGAGAACGAGTCACGAGCGATTCCCCAGGGCGCGGCGGTTGTCGAAGCTCGTATCGTGCAAATTCCGGTGACCGAATCGGCGGTCGGAACGATTCAGGCGCTTCACGAGACGACGATTGCATCCCGCATTCTCGCGCGCGTGGTTGAAATCAATCTCCATGCCGGCCAACCCGTCACGCGAGGAGAGATGCTTTTGCGGCTGGACGACACGGACCTGCGGGCGCGGTTGCAGCAAGCCAGGGCAGCCGCCGATTCAGCCAGGGCCGAACACGATCAGGCGGTTATCGATGAAAAGCGCTTTGCGTCGCTCATTCAATCGAATTCGGTATCGCAAAACGAATATGACAAGGCGGCGACCACGCTGAAGACCACGGAAGCGGATCTGACGCGGGCGAACGAAGCGATTGCCGAGGCGCAGGCGGTTTTGGCCTACGCGACCATCTCCTCGCCGATGGATGGGATTGTCGTGGACAAGAAAGTGGATGTCGGGGACACGGCGTCGCCGGGGCAGCCGCTGGTCACGATTTACGATCCGATGCGCATGGAACTGGTGGCAAGCGTAAGAGAATCGCTGGCGCGTCGCCTTCAGGTGGGGCAGGCAATCGACGTTCGTCTGGACGTTTTGGACAAGATTTACACGGGACGGGTTAGCGAGATGGTGCCGGACGCTCAGTCCGCCAGCCGCACGTTCCAGGTGAAAGTGACCGGTTCCTTTCCGTCAAGTCTTTATACCGGGACGTTCGGCCGGATCTTCATCCCTCTGGAGCAGGAGGACGTGCTGGTGATTCCCCGGACGGCAGTGCGGCACGTCGGGCAACTGGAGTTGGTTGACGTGGCGGAAAGGGGCGAATGCCGGCGTCGCGGCGTGCGGACGGGGCAAACCATCGGCGGGGATTGCCAGGTCCTGTCAGGTCTGCGGGCCGGGGAGAGGGTCATCCTGCCGGCCGGCGCGGCCACCGAATCCGCCACCCCCCCGCTGGAGGGAGCCCGGCCATGAGTTCAAACGACCCGGCGCATCCGTTGGAACAGCCCGCGGCGGAACATCATTTTACGAATAAAGTCGTCGCCTCGTTTTTGGAGTCGAACCTTTCGCTGGTGCTGATCCTGCTGGCCACTCTGGTCGGCGGAGCGGCATTGTGGCTCACGCCTCGGGAGGAAGACCCGCAAATCGTCGTGCCGCTGGCGGACGTGTACGTGAACTTTCCCGGACATTCCGCGACCGAGGTCGAGCGATTGGTCACTACGCCGCTGGAGAAGATTCTCTATCAGATCGACGGCGTCGAATACGTGTACTCGATGAGTTATCCGGATCGGGCGATCATCACGGTCCGCTACTACGTCGGGGAAGACCGCGAGCGCAGCCTGGTCAAGCTGCAGAAGAAAATAGAGGAGAACAAGGACATTGTTCCGCCCGGGGTAAGCGGGTGGGTGGTCAAACCGGTGGAGATCGACGACGTGCCGATGGTCACGCTCACGCTGAGCAGCTGCACCGCCGACGAGATGACGCTGCGGCGTGTCGGGGAGGAGTTGAGCGAGCGGCTTGCGGCGGTGAAAGACGTATCCCGGGCATACGTGGTGGGCGGCCGGTCGCGCGTGGTGCAGGTTTATCTCGACGCCAGCCGGATGGAGGCGTACCACGTTTCGCCGCTGGAGTTGCAGCGTGCCATCCAGGCATCGGACGTTCGGCAGGTCGCGGGCGATTTTCGCGCCGGCGACCGCGTGGTGTCGGTTGAAGCCGGCGCGCCGTTTGCCGATGCGGCGCAGTTGCAATCCCTGGTGGTCAGCACGTTCGAGGGACGACCCGTGTTCCTCAAGGACGTGGCCGGCGTCGTGGACGGCCCCGCCGAGATCAGCAACTACGTTCGCCACGGGTGGGGACCGGCTCGCGGGTTCACGCATTCCGAGGGCTTCACGGGCACTGTTGTCGGCGAATCAACGGCGGCAATGCCGGCAATCGCGGGCGCTTCGGACCCGGCCGTCACCATTGCGATCGCCAAGAAGAAGGGGTCCAACGCCGTCTGGGTGGCACGAGACGTATTGGCTCAAGCGCAAGAGCTGAAGAAAACTGTCGTGCCGGACGACGTTCAGATGGTCATTACCCGGAATTACGGCTTGACTGCCGACGAGAAGGTCAACGATCTGGTGGAAGGGCTGGCCGTCGCGATTTTTATTGTGATCGGGCTGCTGACGTTGGGGCTGGGCTGGCGCGAGTCGCTGATCGTGGCCGTCGCGGTGCCGGTGGTTTTCGGACTGACGCTGGCCGTGAACCTGCTGCTGGGATACACGATCAACCGGGTGACGTTGTTCGCGCTGATATTGGCGCTGGGTCTGCTGGTGGACGATCCGATCGTGGACGTGGAAAACATCTCCCGGCATTTCCTGCTGCGAAAACGGGCGACGCGACGGATCGTGATGGAAGCGGTGGCGGAGATTCGGCCGCCGCTCATCGTCGCAACGCTTGCCGTCATCGTGTCATTCCTCCCGATGTTTTTCATCACCGGGATGATGGGACCGTACATGCGGCCGATGGCGCTGAACGTGCCGGTGGCCATGCTGATGAGCATGATCGTGGCGTTCACCATCACGCCATGGCTGGCGTACCACGCGCTGAAGCGCAAGTATTCCGCCGGCGGAGGTGTCGCCGGACACGCTGATGACCCGCGCGATTTGGGAGCGGTCAAGCGATCGCGCCTTTACGGACTTTTCCATCCGCTGATGGCCCCGCTGCTGCGATCGCGGAAGCTGGCGGTGACGTTTCTGCTGGCCATCGGCGGCCTGACCATTGCCGCCACGATGCTGGCCGCCACCCGCAGCGTGCCGCTGAAGATGCTGCCGTTTGACAATAAGAACGAGTTGACGCTTGTGATGGACTTGGATCGGGGCACGACACTGGAGCGGTCGGATACCGCGGTGCGGGATTTCGAAAGGTATCTGCAAACCGTGCCGGAGGTTTCCGATTTCACGAGCTACGTCGGCGTGGCGGCGCCGATGGATTTCAACGGGTTGGTTCGCCACTATTACCTGCGGCAAGGGGATAACGTCGCGCAGATTCAACTGAACCTGGCGGGCAAGAAGAACCGCAGGATGCAGAGCCACGCGATCGGGCTGCGAATCCGGGACGATCTGATGACCATCGCCGCCCGGCACGGGGTGAAGCTGAAGATAGTCGAGACGCCGCCGGGTCCGCCGGTCATTGCGTCGGTTGTCGCCGAGATTTACGGCCAGCCGGATAGTCAATACCAGGAACTACTGGCCGGCGCCGAGATCGTTCGCCATCGCCTAGCCGCCGAGCCGGGCGTCGTCGATTTGGACGACGTGGTTGAGACCGCGCAGCGGAAGCTGGTATTCGTAACGGATAAGGAAAAAGCGGCGCTGAACGGCGTGAGCACGCTGGACGTGGCCCAGACGTTGCAGGCGGCGCTTCAAGGCGCGAATGCGGGAACGATCCGCGCGCCGGATGAACGAAACCCGCTGATGATCGAACTGCGATTGCCGATCGACCAGCGGTCCAGCGCGGCCGATCTGGGCCGGCTGAACGTGAAGGGGGCGGATGGCACACTGGTGCCGCTTGCGGAAATTGGCACTTGGCGACAATCCACGGTCGACCAGACGATTTATCACAAGAATCTCCACCGGGTTGCGTACGTGTTCGCCGAAACGGCGGGCCGGCCGCCGGCGGACGTCGTGGTTGACGTCCAGGCTGATCGCGCAAGGGCTGGCGCCGTCGTGCCCGCGGTGAGCTTCGCATCGGGCGGCGGCTGGGTGCAGGATGCAAACCCCCGCGGCGCGGATACCCGCACATTTTTCACCAACGGCAGCGGCATTGGATGGCAATTGCCGACCGGCCTGAGCGTCGATTTCGCGGGCGAAGGCGAATGGAAGATCACGCTCGACGTTTTCCGAGACCTGGGCCTGGCCTTCGCCGCGGCCCTGGTCTGCATCTACGTTCTGCTGCTGGCGCAAACCAAGTCGTTTGTCATCCCCGCCGTGGTGATGCTGGCCATCCCGTTGACGATCCTCGGCGTCATGCCCGGATTCTGGATTTTGAACGCAATCTCCGGCGGACGAATCGGTCCCTATTCCGATTCCATCTTCTTCACCGCCACCGGGATGATCGGGATGATCGCGCTGGCGGGGATCGTGACGCGCAATTCAATTATTCTCATCGATTTCATCCACCTGTCGCTGAACCGGGGGCGCTCGCTGTTTGACGCCATCGTGGAAAGCTGCGTGGTTCGCCTCCGGCCGATCCTGCTGACCGCGGCGGCGGCAATGCTGTCGGCCATTCCGATCATCGTCGATCCGATTTTCTCCGGGCTGGCGTGGGCGCTCATCTTCGGGCTGTTTGCTTCAACCCTGTTCACGCTTTTCGTGATCCCGATCACTTATTGGCTGGTGTATGCCAACAAACCGGGTCATGGCGCTTCAGGAGGCGAAGCGGAGTTCGAAGAACTCCATACGGTTGCCGCTCACTGATTTGGAAACAATCGAGAGAATGACCATGGGCATCGGAATTGGCGCCGTTGCGCTGGCTCTGGTCATGCTCGTGCTCAGCTTCACCGTTCATCCGGGTTTTCTCTGGGCGGCTGGAGCGGTCTGGCTGACGCTTCTAATTATCAACGGCGGCTGCCCGCTGGGTTCCTGCGCGATTGACCCGCGCGGCGGCTCTGCCGCGGAACCGCCAAACCGGGAGGCGCGCTGAGCGTTGCTGGATCGAATTCTCTGATGTCCGACATGAGCATTGGCTGACGAACGTCGTCTGCAAAGTTTGCATGGCGTTGCAGGAGCGGAAAATCAGGTAACGCATAATTAATAATCGCCCGGAATCGGGCAATGATTTGGCTAGAAATCGCTGGCGGAACCATTGCAGTTTTTGATCGTAACTCGTGCATTTGCAGGAAATTACGAGATGGATGGCACCTGTAGTTTCTTGTATTTTTTCCCCATCAGGTCTACGCGGTTGATTTCACCTGTTTAGCGGTCGTGGAATCAATTAAATGTTGCCTTTCCCGGAGGTCGCGGTAGGATATAGGTCGCTTTCGAGGAATCGGATGTCGGTTTCGACGTGCGTACCCTCACGGAAGCTTCAGGAGGACATCATGCGAAGGGAGATCATCACGGGGTTGCTGATGGGATTGGGAGCGTGGCAGTTTTTGGCGCGTTCCGCGGCGGCGAACATCATCAGTCATAGCTGCGACGCCAGTCCGTGTATCACCAGCCCGGCATATAATTGGGGCCAAGATTCGTCCGGCGATTACTGGCTGACGGTTGCGGGCGCAGAATCCGACGCAGGGGGCCAGATCAGTGGCACGGTTACGACGGACACAACGACTGATCCGACCCTCATCATCGGAAATGACGTCAACAACGATACGGGTTTTGCATGGACGGGCTATGACGTCACCGTTTCAATGAACAATCCGTTCACGTTGTACAACGCGGCGGTGGACAGCCCGTCGGATTGGTCCGCGAGCGTTACAGCCCCGACCCAAATCTCTCCGGGCGTATACCAGGGGGCGATCGCCTATTCGGCCGGCACGCCTATCCAGGTTGGCGGTGAACTGGATTTTCAGTACACATTGCAGTTTTCCAATGGTCTGAGCTACAGCTTTACGGAAACAGTTTCGCCGGTTCCGGAGCCAGCAAGCTTTGGTTTGCTCGCAGTGGGCGCCGTTGCACTGTTGGGTCGGCGGAAGCGCGCTTAATGCCGGGCCGCGCCGCATCTGTTTATTCCGCAAATTCTCCGCAACAACTCCGCGCTGACCCACCCGAAGCGTAAAGAGGGTGTGAGCCGGCGCGTGAAATTCCGGCGCGCCAATTGGAGTCAACGGCGCTTGGAACGCGATCCGGTTTGGGGATGGGTCTGGTCGCGGCTGTAGAGCGGCAGCATTTCCCCGCGAAGAGGCGTATCCAAACGCGGCTTGGCTCCGTTTTCGACGTCCCGACCGAGCGTCGTCCAATCCTGCGCCGTCCGCAGGCCGCTTTCCGCGTACATTCTTAAGACGCCGTCAAATTGATGCATGGCAATCTCCGTTTATTGTTCAATGACCGCTTATGATCGACTCCCACATTGAAAAACTCGCGTCGGACTCATTTGCGTCTCCACCATGCGCCGATGACCGCGCCGATCGCGACGGCGAGAAGCAGGGACGTCTTGGGATTGTCGCGGACAGAAGATTCGAAGCTGTTTTCCCATGAGCGAACCCGAGCGCGGGCGCCATCAAAGGAATCGCGGGCGTATTGGCCAACTTCTTCGCAAGTGTCTCCGACCGAACCGACGGCTCGGCCGGCGGCTTGGTGCACCGCGTGAGCGGTGCTTCGGACGCTTCCGCCGACGCTGTGAGCCGCCGATCGGATGCCGTCCGCAACGTTGTCCACAACATCCGCGGCCTGGTGTGCAACTGTTTGATCGTTTCTTTGATTCATCATTCACTCCAAAAGAGAAGAGGCATTTCACGATAAACGGCGATCGATCCTCAGAGCCTGTTACAACCGACCCATGGACGCCGCGACGCGCGATGGTCAATCTTTCACCAGCGTCCAGCTATCATCGGGGTTGTACTCCGTCATCTGCCGCGCCAGCTCGGTGGTGCCTGGGCCCAAATCCTTCTGGTAAACTTTCCCTTGCTGGTTCACGATGAACGTCATGATTCCCGATGATTCATACTCCACGGGGAAGGCGACCAGGGCGAAGCCGGCGATCATGTTTCCGTTGATCACAAAGTCGTACTTGCCGCCCGGCGCCGCCTCGCCCTGCCGCTTCAGCACGCGAAAGTGATATCCATGATAAGGCTGGCGCGGATGGCCCGTGGTCTGCTCATAGCCTTCCGTTGCCGCCGTGGCGAACAGGTGGCCGAATGGGCTTTGCTCCTGGCCGGAGGTTGCGTTCCAGTATAGGCCGTCCATCTTTCCCGGCGTGCTTAGGATTCTCTGGGCGTATTTGAGTACGCCGCTGCCGTCGCGATCCATGGTGGCATACTCCCGCTGTGCTTCCACGTACGCTCGGCATAGGTCGATCGTATCCAGTTCGTTTTCACCGATGCGGCGAGCCAGGATCTCGGTTTTGCCCGCTTCGGTGTCAAAGAACCATTTCCCATCGGGCGTTTTCGTCAGGGGAATCGGAAGCGGCCAATCATCATTGCCGACGTAGATGATTGACGTCGCGTCATCTTGTTTCTGGAGCCGCGTGCGCTCGGCGGCGCGGCGGGCGAATTCATTGAACGCATCGGCGTCCTCGACCTTGTCGCCGGAGACCAGTTCCTTCCATGCCGGACCCAGGATGAGATGCACTTGTTCATGGTCCTGGGCCTTGACGGCCGCAAGCATCGCGTTGAGCGCCTCGTCATCGCTGGCGAATAACGGCTGGCCCTCGCCGGGCGTGCCTGAAATCTGCGCCGAGGTTGCGGCCGGCGGCGAAGTCGTGGTGCTATTGCAGCCGTTTGTCAGCAGCAAGGCCGCGCCTGCCAGGAGGCTGGCGGCCATCCATCCGATAAGTCCGCAGGTTCCGGTTTTCATAGATTTCTTCTCGCGATCGTCGTTCGACCGATCCGGTGTTCCAAGCCGCGCCGATCAATGCCGTGCTGCGATCATCTACGACCGCCGCCCGAAGGCGCGCGTCCCCCACCGCCCGCGCGCGCTCCCAGCGATGCCCTTCCTCTGGCGCTTCCTACGGCCACGGGCCGGGGGCCGCCCTCGTTGTGGAACGCTTGGGGGTGATGATCGCGGTCGTATCCTCCGTCGTGTCCGCCGCCGACAACGACCACGCCATCCCACTCGGGGGGACCCACGTCGACATAGCCGACGCCTCCGACGCAGCCGAATAGACCCATCAACAGGGTCATAGCCATCGGAGCTATCAGCATCATCACGCTTGGTTTGGTTCGTCTCATGTCTGATCTCCAGAGCGCCGGCGACCTCGGTATAGCGGGCATCGACCTACCACCGGGATTCCCACAGATGACCATGGCCGCCGATGCCGAGGCGCTGTTACAGCCGTCCCATGAGCATCAGGATGACCACAATGAGCAATACAACTCCCAAGCCTCCGCTTGGGCCATAACCCCAATTGCGGCTGTAACCCCAATGGGGCAGTCCGCCGAAAAGAAGAAGGATCACGAGAATTAGTAGTATCAATCCCATAAAGCTCCTTTCGATGCGTTTGCATCTTCACTTCAAGCGGCGTAAGGCAGGCGGTCAGGCGTTTTTGCCTTGCGCACCGACCAGGACGAGAAGCAGCCCGAAGAGGGCCGCCGCGCCGCCGCCGAAGATGTACCAGGCGGTCTCGTGGGTGAATCGCCCGGTGAAGGTATTGCTTAGTTGGTCTGCCGCCGAGTGGGACGCGTTCATGCCGACGATCAGCAAGACGACTCCGACCACCAGCAGAACGATTCCGAAAATACGTTGCGTACTCATATCCAGCTCCAATTGAGAAAGAGAACTTCAAACGCCGAGAATCGGCTCAGATTGCATCCGCTGTTGCGAACGACGATCGCAATGCCGGACTGTTGTTGGCGCGTCGGTCGGCGTTCATCAGCAGGTTTCGTGGAAATGCGAATCGTTCCCAGGCAGAACCATGGCACTTGGGGCAGCGCGGCGGACCAATGATCGCATCAACGGGCTCAAAGCCGCACGCGCGGCACTGCAGCCGATAGGGAAACGCCGAGCCTCGCAATCCGCTCGATACGCGGGACTCCGATAGTTGCTCAAACGATCCAAATCGTTCCATTGAAATAGACACTGTTGGCTCCGGTTCTGACTCCCCCTGCAATCCTGTCTGCCTGTAGCGGCGCGGTTTGACCGCGCGCAGCGATTCATTGCGCAACGGGCGGCGCGAGGTCTGTCAGGGGACCCTCGGGCCGGGCGCTGGCTCGAATGCGCTGCCACACTTCCCAACGATTGACAGGAATGTCGTTGGCAACCTCGAAGCCCAACCGCACCTTGCCTCTGCCGATCTCAAGCACGGTGACCTTGAGAATTTCCTCCGCGCGGCCTCCCGGGTCTCCGACGACCACTGATTCCGAGCTCCTTCTCGATAAGACCAACATGACGGATCCTCCGTTGTTATGAGCGACCGCTCGGTTCACCGAAAAATAAACCTAAGTGCAATCAACGCCGCGGCGGAGATCGCCGCCAGAACAAAAACGCCGACGTAGAATTCTTTCCGCCGGCCGAACATGGTGTCGAAAAGATTCATGCTGTTCCACAGAATCCGTCCAGGGCTGACATTTCATGCTTCGAGAAACAAAAAAAGCCGACGCATGCGAATCCCGAGCCTTCGGGATTCAATTGCGTCGGCTTACTCACTAACGGGTCTCGCGGCCGTTGGCCGAGCTACCCCTTATTTAGTCATCCGAGAACCACGATCTTCTTCCGGGAGCCGATTTATTTAAGGCTCCACTAACATCTAATGATAGTCATCTCAACCGGTAAGTCAAGTGCAATCTTGGAATAATGTACAGACAATCCATCGACGAGGTTCAAGCTCATACGCTCCAAGCCGCCCCGAGCGATAGGTCCAGGTCTCCCAGCTTTTTCCGGTCGGCGCGGTAGTTACGGCGATAGGAGAGGTTAGCGACGAGCATGGTGAGTGGGCTTCGCCAGCGGCTGAGGCCGCCGATGACCCTTCGGAGGATCCGCCACGGTGAGTAGAACCATCCCCACGACTCGTCCATCTCCGAAAGTATCTGAGCCCAGGAGAGATTCTGAAACCGTGCCACGGGGAAGCTGAGGGTGTAGTAGCGCCAATCCTGGGGGAAACGATTGGCGGCGATGCGGCCCTGGGCCTGCATGTTCTCCCACAACCGGGTGCCGGGCAGAGGCGTGAGGAAGATGGGATTAAGCAGATCGACGGAGTAACGGGCTGCGGCCTTGGCGATGCGTCTGCCCACGCCGGGGGTATCGCTATCCAATCCCATGATGAAAGATCCGACGACCAATATACCGTGGCGGTGGATGCGGGCGACGCTGGCGCGGAGGTTGCCGCCCTTGAGGATGTTGTAGCGTTTGCCGATTTCGGCCAGTCCCTCGTTGGTGACGGATTCGAAGCCGATGAAGGCGCCGACGCACCCGGCGCGGGCGGCCAATTCCAGGAGTTCCTCGTCCTCGCCAAAGTTGACCGTGACCTGACAGACCCATTTCTTATTCAGCCTGGCGGCGATCATGGCGCGGAAGAGATCTTTGGCGCGTGCCAGGTGTTCCGGGCGCGTGCCGATGAGATTGTCGTCCACAACCAGGACGAGTCGTTCGCGGATCTGAGCAAACTCGCGCACCACGGCGTCGATGGGTCGATGACGGTAGCTGCGGCCATTGAAAGCCGACACGCTGCAGAAATGGCAATTCAACGGACAGCCGCGCGTGGTCTGGATCGAGCCAAAGGCATAGCCATCGGTCAGGAGATCGTGGCGTGCCGAGGGAACGGACTCCAGATCGACGAAATTTCCTTCGTAGAGCGGGCGGAGCGTGCCGCGCGCCACGTCGGCCAGGACGGTGGGCCAGATGGTTTCGGCCTCGCCTTTGACGACGGCGTCCACGTTCGCCAACGCCTCATCGGGACACATCGAGGCATGAATGCCGCCCATGATCACGGGAACGCCGACCCTCCGGAAGACAGCCGCGATTTCATAGGCGCGAGGGGATTGGGAGGTGAACGCCGTGATGCCGACGAGGTCGGGTTTGGGCAGGCGCGAGTAATCGGGCACGCCCAGATTTTCGTCGAGGATGGTCACGTCCCATTCCGCGGGCGTCACGCCGGCGATGACCATCAATCCCAACGGTTTCCATACCCGATATCTTCGCCAGCGGCTCGGCTGGGACATGCTGACCAAAGGATTGCCTGGGTTGATCAGATAGAGACGCATGCGGTCAATCCTCCTTAAGAGGCGGAGCTCCGCCGCCAACCATGCCAGCCCACCAGCACGACAACCGCCGCGATGGCGGCGAACATGAGGCTCTTGCCGTTGAATCCCGTCACGGCGCTTCCGCTGAACAGACTGTAAAGCCAGCCCCCGATCAACGCCCCCGTAGCGGCCAAGCAGATGCCCATTTTAGGGTCATCCCCTCGCAGATTGACGAGCTTGGTGGCAATGAACCCGGCGATCAATCCCAACACGATCCAACCGGCGACGCCAATTAACATGGTACATCTCCTTTGCGAAACGGCGCTCCGAGCAACAAAAAAGCCAACACAGCCGAATCCCGAGGTTTCGGGATTCATTTGAGTCGGCTTACTCGCTAACGGGTCTCCCGGCCGTTGGCCGAGTTACCCCTTATTTAGTCATCCGATGACTTCGATATATTGCGGCGAGCTGATCTATGCGGCGCCGCAAGAACGTTCATCATACGCCCAAGGGTCGATGAAGCAAGACAATTGCCGGAATAAATGATATATTGCGTTTCGTCTATGAAGACTCAGGGCGAAATCGAAAGCGCCGTTTCGGAGGGCATGAGCCGATTCGAACAGGAGTACATGGGCCGGGGGCCGAAAGACATTCGCGCGCATCTGATCGACGATCTGGTTGTGGTCCGGCTCAAAGGCGTATTGACCGCGGCCGAGCAGCACCTGGTCAAGACGCTGGCGGCGGAGAAAGGCAGAGACCTGCTCAAGCAGGTGCGGACCCATTTGATTGAGACGGCGCGGCCGACCATGGAGGCAATGGTACAGGGCATCACCGACGTCAAGGTGCTGAGCCTGCATCACGACATCAGTACCCTGACCGGCGAGGAGATCGTGATTTTCACGCTGGCCGAGTCGCCGTTGTTCCGAGAGACGAAGAAAAAGTAGGACTTATTCTCACGATTTCCCCGAAAGTTCGATATTGATCGTTGCTATTTCGCGGTCGGGGTTTTAGGGTGTGGAGAAGTGCGGGAGCCAATGGGTTCGGCATGAAGAATAAATACAAGCCGTCGGACGACTAAATGAAAGGCAGCCCGGTTCGCCGGGTGGCCGGTTGCAGAGTAATCCGACGTGATGGAATCCCGAAGCCTCGGGATTCAATCACGTCGGTTTTTTTTTTCGCCATGGGTGAAGACGGGTTTTGAAGAGGGAGGTTGTCATGGGCTGGCGTCTTTCATGTCCACGTTGCGGATGCCGGAAGATTCTACGGGGCTGCCTGGAGTCGTCCACGATGCGCTTCCGATGGCGTTGCCAGGGCTGCGGCGAAAGCTGCCATGACCCGGACGAACTCAATCGCGCATCGACCGGGCCGGATTTCGCCGTTGGATTGGGGATTGTCGCGATGCTGACGATTCTGGTCTTCTACTGCCTGTTTTGAACTGCTGAAAACCGAGCCAAATGGCTCCACGGAAAAGCGAAGGTGCCGCCGCTCGAAAATGCCTGAAAATGCCGCTATTTCCGCGATTCGGCCAGTTTCGCTTCAAGGAGGAGCTATTTAGGTGTTCGCCGGCAGTTGCGTTATCCAATATCGACTTAGACCAAGAAGGTCGGACATCGGGCACGTGTCTGGCACTGGGATTCCATGGCGTTTCAGTGACGCTTTTTTTGGGGAGGCATTTATGATCCGCACGCGTTCTTTTGCTTTGCCCATCATCTGGGCGCTCACTTCGGCGATTTTGAGCGGTTGCGCGACCGATCGATCGAGCAACATCCCCGCGAATGCGACGGTCGCCAGTTCGGGCAACGATCATCTTTCCTACACGGCGCCGTCGTATGGCAGGATCTGGGCGTACGATGTGACCAACGATCGCATCGATTATTCCGGTCCGATAGCAATGAACGAGGAGGTCAAGGTCGAACCGAGCACCTTCTCGGTCAAGATCAACGACCGCGTTGTCGCGGACAAGCTGGCCCAAGGGGCTCAGCATCGCATTTACTTTCTGCCCGCAGAGTAAACCGGCGTTCAACGAGGCCGTCAGCGTTGCAGGGGTGGATCGTCTGCCCGCTGCAATGTTATAAGGGTTCCATGCGGAGGAAATTCTGGAAAGACCTTCTCCTTTTCGCCTGCGCCCTGGCACTAGGCGGTTGCTCGTCAACCCCCAAACCCCCTTCGGAAAACGGCGGCCTGTTTCGCCAGCACAATGAAGGCTACAGCCTGCTCTATAAGCTCATGAAAGATGAAAGCGACGTCGGGGAAATCTTCATTATCAAAAGCGCCGATGATCCGGTAAAACGCCTCGTCAAGGAAATCGGCAGCGCGTGTCAGGCGGCAAGCAAACGGATGGATGAGTTCCCCAAGCAGAATAACCGAATCGAATATGACGTACCGGACCTGCCGTATATGGAGCAGAGGAGCCGGGATTTGCAGGCCGGGGACGATGAGAAATCGCTTTTGACTACCAGCGGGAAGGAATTTGAGCGTCGGCTGATCTTCACGCAGGCCGAGGCGACGAACTACGCCATGCAGTTGTGCAAAGCCTTGGATGAGGAAGAAGCCGATCCTGGCCGCAAGGGTTTTCTGGAGAACCTGGCGAAGCAGTGCGGGGATTTTCACGATCGGCTGATGGATCTTCTGGCCGTTCAATCATGAGCGAAAAATGTGGGGGAGAACGATATTGTCTATTGCTATCTCCCAGCCATGGTCATAAACTATAGGGTGATGCGGAAGCTAATGATTCCTGCATAATGAATGAAATCAAGCCGTCGGACGACTAAATGAAAGGCACCCCGGTTCGCCGGGAGGCCAGTTGCAGAGTAAGCCGACGTGATTGAATCCCGAAGCCTCGGGACTCAATCACGCCGGTTTTTTTTGCCGATGGCGAAGGCAGATTTTGAAATGAAACCGGACACACAGTTGAAAAACGAAGTGGTTGAAAACGACGTGTCGGCTTCATACTGAGCAACAACCCGAGAGGTTTGCCGGCAAGTCGCAAGTTTTGCCGGCAAACCTCCCTCCTTTAACGATGCGGGCGGCATGAACCGCCGGAAAGGAATGCAATGCTTCAGCCCACTCCAACGATGGCGCAGCGGATTGCTGAAGCGGCAACCACGTTCCAGCAGCAACGGACGGGCCACGCGCCGAAGTCGGTGAGCGTGGTGCTCAGCGGGGACACGCTGGTGGTCACGCTGCACGGCGCATTGTCGCCGGCCGAACAGGCGATGGCGCAGAGCCCGCAAGGCGCCGCCAAGGTGCAAGAGTTCCACCGACAGTTGTTTCACAACGCATCCGAGACGCTCCGACAGGAAATCAAGCGAATCACCGGAATGGACGTGCGCGAAGCCACCGCGGAAGTGGAACCGATGTCCGGCGCGGTCGTCCAGGTCTTCACGACCGGCACGATGGTGCAAGTGTTTCAGCTCTCGGGCAACGTGCCGTCCGGAAATTTCATCGCCGGGGGCAAAACGTGAAAACGGAGGCCCACGGCGGCCGGAAAAACAGATGGTGAACAAACCATCAAGGAGACGCGGATGATTCGGCTTCTGGGCATACTCGTAGTGGCGTTGTTTGTGGTGGCGGGCATTGGATATTACCGCGGCTGGTTCCATGCGGAATCACATGATGCCAATGGCCAGCGCACCGTCACCGTGACGGTGGACAAGGACAAGCTCGACCAAGACAAGGCCAGCGCGCAGCAACAGGTGCAGGATTTGGGACACAAGTAGGCAAAGCTTATACGGCAGGGAGGCCAGACGCTTCCGGGCCATTTCAGGAATAATAGCATGTTGGACAAGAATTCAGTCGTTGCGATTTTCGATCAACACACCCGGGCCAAGGCGATTCTATCCGCCTCGGGCGCCTCGGAAACCCAGTTGCACCTCGCTGACGCCCCTGTCGCGGCACGCGCGTAACGAGCGGGTCGCAGGCGTGGTTCCTCGTGTCGTGCCTAGGCAATGAACCGCGAGAAACGAGAGCATGAAATGGCGCGACTTATCCATGTCGTCAATTTGTCCGTTTCCGTCGATAGCCTCGGCCTTCAGCGGTTGTTCGAAGCGCATGGCGTTGTGCGAAGCGCGATGATCGCCAAACACTTTGTAACAGGCCGGAGCACCGGCGTCGGGTTCATAGAAATGGAATCCGACGAAAGCGGTACGGCGGCGATCGCCGCGCTGAATCAGCGGGAGCACGATGGCCGCGTGCTTTCGGTCTGCTGGAACGAAAGCACGGAGAACCAGGTCGCGGAACATCAGCAGATGTTCGGTCCAATGAACATGATGGGCGACGAGTAACTGGAAAAGACGGCCATAGGCAATAGGAGAATCAAAATGGAATCACAGTTATCCGGCCCTCACCAGAAGGTTTACCAGCGCGTATTCCAACACCCGATGCCGCATAACCTGCAATGGCGGGAGGTGTGGTCGATGCTCGGCGCGATGGTTGATGCCCAAGCCGTTGAGGATGACAAAGGGAACCTGAAGGTCACGCGGAATGGGCAAATGCTGGTGCTGCATCGCGCTCGCGGCAAGGATTTGGCCGACAAGAGGGAATTGATGCAGGTGCGTCACTTCCTGGAGCGGTCCGGGACCCCAGCGGCGCCGCCGGCAACGGCCGGGACGCATCTCCTGGTGGTCATCGACCATCGCGAGGCGCGGATATACAGCACGGAATTGCACGGGTCGATCCCGCAGCGGATCGCGCCATACGACCCATTCGGCTTCGGCCGGGACCTGCATTACAACCAGGACGATTCGAACGGACAGCGGAAACCGGAGCAGAAGAGTTTTTACGAAGCGGTGGCCAAGACGCTGCACGGCGCGCAACAGATTTTGATGTTCGGCGCCGGCACGGGCGCCAGCAGCGCGATGGAGCAGTTGCTCGCCGAACTGAAGCTGCATCACCAGGACATCGCCAAGCGGGTGGTCGGCTCGATGGTCGTGGACGAGCATCATCTGACCGAGGACCAGTTGCTGGCCAAGGCGAGGGAATTGTTTGTCGCGGGGCGAAGCGCTGGCGGGCAAATCTCTGCCCATTAACCCGGATTGTTCAACGCAGAAATTAAATTGAACCGCGGATTTCGCGGATTTCACTGATAACGCGGATAAGAAACGGATGAGTTCATTCTTCCCGTCCACGTCAAACCGCGTGGTCCGCGGTGAGTCTGCATTCTTCCGGGTGAATAGTCATCATAAGACTACGGTTGAAGAGTTGACCTTGACTCGGTGGTGACAAAACCCCCGTTTTCGGCAGCGCCGCGGGGGGTTTTGTCACTGTCACACGAGGGACCCACTTGGAAAAGCATCGGTCGGCCATTTTGTCGCTGTTCGAGCTGGGATGGAATAACGATTGGGTCGACAACAAAAAATGGTAGTCCCTCTACATATATAGCCGGGAGGTGAAGGTTTTGGGGGCGTTTTCGTCTCGGCGCGCGGAAAAAATGTGAGAATTATTCGACCGGGGAGATGGACAAATACGGCGAGCAAGCTCGCCGGCTACACAAATGGCCACGAATGTCTACGAAGTTGCTTCCTGCTGCCTTCACGAAACTACCCGCGGGGTTGAAGGACCACTTTCAGGCCGTGCCTGGGACGCAGGGTGAATGTCGCATCCGGTTCGACGGGATGATCGGGAACAAGTTGTATGCGGTAGCGCTGGAGGATCGTGGCCAGGACGAGGGGGCCTTCGATCAGGGCGAATTGCATGCCGATGCAGATGCGCGGGCCGCCGCCGAAGGGGAAGTAGGCGAAACGGTGCCGATTGGCGGCCGAGGAGGGTAGAAAGCGCGCGGGGTTGAAGCGCTCGGGGTCGGGCCAAAAATCGGGGTGGCGATGCGTCACCCACTGGCAGAGGATGATGATCGCCTTCTTCGGGATGGGGAAGCCATCAATTTCATCGGCGGAGATGGTCTCGCGAAGCTCGCCCCAGCCGGGGGGATAGAGGCGCATGGCCTCCTCGAAAACGGCTTTGACCAGCGGGAGATGTGGCAGGTCGTCGATGGACGGGCTGCGGCCCTGCAATTGGCCGTGGATTTCATCGTACACGTCGTTCTGGACGTCGGGATGCTTTGCGAGCACGTACCACGTCCAGGACAAGGCCGCTCCGATGTTTTCGTGGCCGGCGGTGAGCAGGGTGAGCACTTCATCCATGAGTTGGCGCTGGGGCATGGTTTGGGCGGTGCGCTCGTCGCGGGCATTGAGGAGCATCGTCAGGAGGTCGTGAGGCTGATGGGAGTCATTGCGGCGAGTTGCGATCAGCTCCCCCACCGCGCGATCGAGGACTTGCTTGGCCCGGGCGAAAGAGCGGTTCGATTTTGTGGGGAACCATTTGGGCAGAAGTTGCAGGGAATTCAGGCGGCGGCTGATGTGGGCGAAGGCCGCGCGGTACGCTTTGCCGATGGCGTCGGCGTCGCCGGAGATGTCGGCGCTGAAGAGCGTGGTGCTGGCAATGCGCAAGCCGAGCTTCATCATGCCATCGACCATGTCGATGGGTTGGCCCGCATCCGCCTGGTGTTGGCGGACGAAGTCCTCGGCGGCTTGGACCATGAGGGGACTTAGCAGGGCCAGGTACTGGCTGTGGAACGCGGGCTGGGCGAGTTGCCGCTGGCTTCGCCAGGGTTCGCCCTCGTTGGTAAAGAGGCCATTACCGACCAACAGGCCGACGCTGTTATAGAAGATGTCGGGTTTGCGGTAATTCTGGTGCCGTTTGTGAAGGACGTGCTCGACGGCGTCGGGGTGTGTGAGCACGTAACAATGGAAGCCGGGGATGACGCGGAGGCGGACGTAATCGCCGTAGTCCTGCCGGGCCTGGGAGTATAGCCCGAGGGGATCGCGTCGCATCTGGTGGAGGCAGCCCCCGAGCCAGTGCCCGCGCGGTCCTGGGAATTTTTTGCCGGCCGGCGGATGGAGCGGGGTGGCTGGTTTGTCAATCGTGGGCACGGCGAATCATAATAATCCTGGCGGGAGAACGTGGCGAGGGGGCGCTTCGCTCATGCCGAGGATCGATGGAGTCCGGCCGATGCGTGCGGATTACCGCACGCCACGGGCAAGATGCCCGTGCCACAATCAACTGCTGGCTTGGAGGAACTTGACGATTTCGCGGGCTTCGGGACCGGACAGGTTTGCGCGCAGGCGCATGTGGTGAACGATGACTTCCCACTGGGCGCCGCTGAACTCTTCGGGGGGGCGGGCGTTGTGACAGCGCGAGCAGTTCTCCGACCATAGCTGCACGCCGGATTTTTGGGGAGGAGGCCCGAAGAGGGCAAAGCTGGGCTGGTCGGCGGAGGCGACGCTTTGGGTAGTAGGAGGATTGGCATTCTGGGCGGAAGTGCAGCCGTAGAGCACCATGCCCGCAAGGATGCCGCCAAAGACGAGAACGACAAGGAACTTTTTAGTTTTAGTTTTGATATTCAGCATGGGAACTCCGCTCTAAAGTCCAATACCGACTTGAAAGATAAAGTCGTTCTGATCCTGGGCGACCTGTCTCTGATCGATTTCGTAGGCGGTTTTGAGGACGCAATAGGGAGTAACCCAGTAGTCGATGCCCAGGGTCCAGCGTGATTCGTGCTCGCCGCCCGGGGAATTGATGGGGCTTTGCAGGCTGTCGAATCGGCAGAGGAATTCGAGATTGCGGAGGATTTTGTTGTCAACTTCGGTGGGACGATAGCACAACGAGAGGTAACCACCCTGCCGGTAATTGTTGAAGGTGAGCGGACCAAAGCCGAGTGTGCCGGTGGGATCGTAGGTCACGGGAGAGACGCTGGACCAGATCCATTCTCCGGCGAAATCGAACTGGCCGGCGAGGGCCTTGATGATCGGCTTGAAGTGGAAATCAACGGCCTGCATGAAGGCGTAAACGTGGGCGAAGCCGTCGGGATTGGGCATGGAATACTGAAGGGAATAGCCCATTTCCATATCGTAGAAGGGAAGGAACCCGATGCGTCCACCGACGGCCTTGTTGCCGTTCAGGTCCGTGTAGTCGTTGAAATTGAGTTGTCCGGCGGCGTTGGGATCGTTGACGATGAGATTGGGTCCGTTGGCAACGTATACGTCGTACGTCCAGCGGGTGGTTCCCGAAGGAATGACGCCCTTGGCGAAGGCGCCGACTTCGGAAATGGGCGCGATGGCGTCGAATGCGAGAGGATCATCGGGGAACTTGTTGATCCACGGGGGATCAAAGTGATTGTGATACTGGCCAAAGGGCACGGCGAACAATCCAGCGCCGATCGTAAAATAATCGCAGACGTCGTAGGAGATGTCCGCCAGATTGACGGTCAGGGTCGAGGTTTCCGAGTTGATATCAGCCCCGCCGATGCCGAGATCGAAGGCGCATTCGATCAGGAAATGGGAGTCGGTCGGTTGCCAAAGGATCAGCGGACTGACATCGGCGAAGAAAGTGGAATCGGACTTTACTTGTGCGTTGAAACCAAAATTGGCGTCGCCGGCGATCACCAGACCCTCGAGGCCGGGATGTTGTTTATCAACCGCGTCCTGAATGGCCTTCAACTGCTTGTCGTAGTCCTGGGCGTCCTGATCGGCGGTGCTGGCCTGATCGGCCTCCTGCTTCTTGAGGTCCGCCAGTTCCTGCTTCATCTCGGCATTGTCTTTCTTGAGTTCCTCGAACTCCTTGCGGCTGACGGGCTGCTGATCGTTGGCGTTGTCCTGCCCCCAAGCGGGCGAGAGGAGGAACAGACCCACGACGCAACTACCGAGAAGAACTCTGCGCATGGTTGCTCCTTCGCCTATTGGGCGTTGGGTGGTTGGGCGGCGGGCTGGGTGCTTGGCGCCGGCGCCAACGTGCGAACGTAGTTGATGACGTTCCACCGATCCTCCTCGGAAATGAGCTTTTCAAACGTGGGCATGGGTTTTCGCCCGGTGGTGATTTTCCAGTAGAGAGCGCCGTCGGTTTGGCCGGCGACGTTTGGATCGGAAAGGTCTTTGGGCCTGGGGGTGAGGTCCTTGGCCGAAGGGCCATCGCCTTTGCCGGCGTCGCCGTGACACTTCAGGCATTGAGCGACGTAGACGGCCTTACCGGCGGCGATGGATTTGTCGTCGGGTGGGATGGGGTTTTTCTTTCGCGCCGCGCGTGCGGGCGCCACCCAAGGGGGGCTGGCGGCATCGTCGGCCAGCATGACCAGCGATGGAAACACCGTCACCAAAAGAAAAGTGGCGAACAGAATGGATACCCAACGGGCGGAAGTGGTCTGTTTCATTGCTGTCCAGCGCTTCGAATAGCCAAGATCCGACTGACGACGAAGAGGTAGCTTAACCAAACCCCCGCAAGGAGGACAAGAATGCTCAGCATCAGCGCCAGCGGCGCGTTGGGCGCCCATAACGCGCGGGGAAACGCGTCGGCGGCGGGAGCGGGCTGGACATCGGCTGGAAAGGCCGCCGAAAGGGAAATCGAGGAATATTGCGGCGGCGCCGCGATCCGCACGATCACGTGAAGCTTGCCGTCGGACGCCCCGGGCAAGTCGGTTGGGAAAGCCACGGCGGAAGTGCCGTCATCGAGGGTGGTATCCTGGCCGATCGGCAAGTTTCCAAAAGTTCGCTGGACGAAATATTGCAGGTTGACGTTTTCGATCGGTTTGCCGTTGAGGGTGACCAGGGCGTGGACCATTTTCTTGCCATCTTCAACGTCGGTGGTAACGGCAATGGTCGGCCGGGAGGTCTGAGCGAAGGCGGACCATGGCGAGATGAGCAGGACCAATGCGATGAAAGGGATCTGCTTCATGCCAACACCCCCGCGGCAGCGCCAGGATCGGCAAGGGTCTCGACCGGCCGGGGCCATTTGGTCTGATCCACTTCCCAGATGGAGATGATGGGGAAGACCTTGGAAAAGAGGATGAACATGAGAATAAAGGCGGCAAACCCGCCGGCGGTAATGGACCATTCGACCCAAGTGGGAACGTAGACAAGGTGGGCTCCCTCGCGCGCGGGCATGAAGGGTGAGGCGAGGGTGGGGATGACAATGATGTAGCGTTTGAGCCACATGCCGATATTGACGAATATGGCCGCGACGGTGATTCCGGCGATGGACCGGCCCATGGGCGTGACCAGCATCAGGAGGGGCAGAACCAGCCCGATGAAGATCATGGCCCAGAACTGGATGGAGTAATTGCCGGTGATCATTTTTTCCAGAAGCGGGCGTTCGGCGCCTTCGCCGGTATAGGCGGCGCCGACGTGCTCGTTGATGACGAAATACGCGTATGCCAGGCCGAACACGAGCATCAGCTTTGCGAGTTTGCGCAGATGATCGACGGGAATGTGCGCCTGAAGGCGCAGATAATAGCGGAAGAGGACGATGGCGGTGATGACGGCGGCGACGCCGGAATAGAGGGCGCCGATGACGAAATCCGGACCGATGATGGTGGAATGCCAACCGGGCCGCAGCGTCATTCCGAACAGCCACGCGGTCACGGTGTGGATTGAGACGGCGACGGGGAGGATGACGATGGCCATGACGGCAACGGCGCGATCGAGTTGGCGGTGTTGAACGGGGGCGCCGGTCCAGCGCATCGCCAGGGCGCGGTAAAGTTTTTTCCGCCAGGGGGAAAGACCGGGAGCGTCGCGCAGGATGGCCAGGTCGGGAATCATCGGGACGTAGAGATAAAGAAAGCTTCCGGTGAGATAGCTGGTCAAAGAGAGCACGTCCCAGAGGATGGGGCTTTGCAGCCGGCCGTAGCGGATCACGTGCAGGAACCGATCGGGGCGGCCCATGTCGATGAGGATCATAGGACCGGCGACGAGGAGGGAGAAAACGGTGATGGCCTCTGCCAGGCGGGAAATGGGATGCCGCCAATGTGCGTTGGAAAGTCGCAGCATGGCGGAGATGAGGCTTCCGGCCATGCTGATGCCGATGTAAAACACAAAATTGACGATGTAAACGCCCCAGGAGAAGTAATCGCTCATGGCGGTGGCGGACAAGCCGATGCGAAGCTGGTGGACGTAAGCAACCAAGGCCCAGGCAACGACCAGCGCCAATCCGATGACGAGGAACTTGTGGGCAAATCCGGGCGGCCCGAAGGTCGCCAGCATGTCCCTTTCCACATTGTGCGGTTGCGAATTGGCGTCGCTCATGGAAAGACCTCAGTCCTTGGCCGGCATGGTTGGCGGGGCGTACATGCGATTTTTGGGCGGGAGATAATAGACGCGCGGCTTGGTTCCCAATTCCTCCATCTGGCGGTATCCGCTGCGGTCCAAGAGCAACTGGGAAAGGCGCTGGGTCTCGCCCTGCGAGTTGGTGACGGCATCCTCGTTCTCATCGCCGTAATAGGTTGCCCCCATCGGGCACTCTCCGACGCAGGGAGGGAGCATGCCCATCGCGGCCATATCGGGACAGAAGTCGCATTTTTCGACGGTTCCAATGCGGCGAGGAAACCCATGCTCGGGCGAGTAACCTTTAGCCACGGCCTCGGGCGGATTCTGCGGCGGACCCCAATTGAAACTGCGGGCGCCATACGGACAGGCGGCCATGCAGAACCGGCAACCGATGCAGCGCTCATTGTCGATCAACACCACGCCGTCGGAACGCTTGAAGGTCGCGTCCACCGGGCAAACCTTGGTGCAGGGGGGATTGTCGCAGTGATAACACGGCTGCGGGAAGAAATACGGCGCCGTCTTCTCGGATTCCTGCATGCGTAAAACCTTGATCCATTGCCGGTCGGGGGGAATGAAGTGCATCTTCCCGCAGGCTCTGATGCAGGAGCCGCATCCGTCACATTTGGCCAGATCGATGACCATGATCCATCGCCGTCCGGGCACGCCTTGGCGAGCGGAATCCGGTGATTCGGGCATGGGTGCGCCGGTGCGGGCGTCCACGACCTGATGGTCGGGGGTGAGGGCGGGGACCGCCGGGCCGGAGGGAACATCGTTGTTGGCCGCGGCGCGGGAGGCACGGCAGGCGATTTCGCCGGCAGCGGCGGCGCCCAGAACAGTCAGGCTGTGTCGCAGAAATTGTCGTCGATTGGTGTCCATGTCTTGGGTGCGTGGAAGCATCCGCATTTGGCGAGGATAAATGAATCGGGTTTTCCCCGCCAGACGGCGTAGGGGAATTAGCTTACGTTAGCTTACAGATGACGCTCAGCGAAGCTCGCGCCGGACACAGGACCGATGCTGCGGACGACCCATTGGTAGCTCGAAGGAAAGAAAAAAACCACACGGGCATATTCCGTGTGGCTTTGAAATTTCAGTTAATTGCGACCGAGATTGATCAAGCATGTCGGCGGCGTCGGGCGGCCAGAAGCGGCAATCCCGCGATAATGAGGCCCAAGCTGGCTGGCTCGGGCACCTCGTTGTAGGTGTAAGTCACCGTGGTGGTAGCTTCGGCAACGGCTGAGCCGCCGAACAAGACGTAGGCGGAATTGGTGCTGCCCCCATAAGTGCCAGAGGTTGAGGAAGCCGTGACTGGAACAATAAGGCCGACGCCAATGTATGGTGCGAAGTCTGCCGGCGCCACAATGGTGGAATTGCTGTCCAGAGCCGGCAGGCCCGGATACTGATTGACAGCGGGATAGAAGAGAGTTGCCGTCCCGTTAACGGGGCCGGCCGTCAGGGTGTCGGTGACCGACGTGGGCCCGGGTCCCGTGGCGGTCACCGGAATCGACGCGGTGGCGTCGGTGAATGGCAGGGGAGTGCCTGGGCCTGGCGACGGCTCGATGTCCGAGATGTTTAGGACATCCACTTCAGCGGTAGCGGAAGTGTCAAGCGTCAGGGTCACACCCGTGAGAGTCCCCAGCGAGGGGTCAAACCCTTGCAGCAAAAAGTTATCGGTGAGCGGCACCGACTGGGATGGAGTGATATGGCTATACGAAATAACGCTCGCCTGAGCTGACGCATTCCAAGCGAGCCCGATTAGAGCCGCGCCCATTACGAGCGATCCAATACGAATAATCTGCTTTCTCACTGTGCCTCCGCTATCACTGGCTTGATAAATCAAGCCTCGTTAATTCAACCGAACGACATGGCATTCATCCCGCCCTCGACAGAGACAAGTCTCCTTAGCACGGATGCCACGCATGCCAAAGGCATTACTATTCCAACCAGCGGACAGGTGACACACACCGGGATGGGTAGTATTAACGTCGCAAATGTTAACGACATGGTCGCCAATTGCAACCATTATTTCCGACCATATTCGGATTATTAACCCTAACACAACGCAAACATTCGGGTTCTGGGGTGACATACTGTCAATATGGGCACATTACCGGACCCATCTGTGCATCAACCCGTTGTCAAATTGGCGGCGAATATGCGTGATTTCTGGGGATGGCCCATCTATATTTGAGTAAATCTGGTCGAAAAACGGAACGCTCTGGAGTTGGGAGAATGAGAATTCCAATCGCATCGGCATTGATCGCCGCGGCGGCGGGTGTGGCGCGGGGTCAAGTCTGGGACGGGCTTGGACAAAACGCGCAGCATACCGCCCTGTCGGCGATCGCGTCGCAGCCCTTGCAGGCGGTTCATTGGGAAACGCCGGTGGATTTGGATCCGCAGTACGCCTCCAGCGGTGATTTGTACATTCACTACGGCTCGCCGGTGATCACGACGGATAACACGGTGATCGTGCCGGTGAAGACCGGGAAGTACCAGGGATTTGAACTCAACGCGTACAACGGCGCAACCGGAAGCCTTTCATGGACTCAAAGCACGGACTACACGCTGCCGACCGGCGGAGGTTTCAGTTGGACGCCGCCGTATTCTCCGTCGATTTCGGGAAACACGCTGTATTACGCGGGAGACGGCGGAACGATTTACGAGCGGGGTTCGCTGGACAGCAGCGGCTCGGTGACGCCGACCCAAGTCCCGTTTTACGGTTCGCTGGCGACGTATGAGGCCAATGCCGCCGCGTACAACGCCGACGTCGCCATCAGCACTCCCATCACCACGGATGCCAAGGGAGACGTTTATTTTGGCTATCAGACAACCGGCACGGCGCCGGGAGGATTGACCAGCGGGATCGCGCGGATCAGCGCCGGTGGGGCGGGCACGTTTTTCGAGGCAAGCCAGTTGCAAGTCGGGGGAGTGTCCGCGGGAATGAATCAGGTGGTCATGAATTGCGCTCCCGCGCTGAGCAACGACGGGAGCTCGGTTTACGTGGCGATGAGCACGGGGAACTTCGGGTCGGGCCGGCTGGTGGAGTTGAACGCGGCGACGCTGGCGCCCGAGGCGAGCGTGGAAATGATGGACCCCAAGACCGGCAGCCCCGCGCTGTTGCCGAACGATGGCACCGCATCTCCGCTGATCGGGCCGGATGGGGACGTTTACATGGGCGTCTATGACGACTACGGCACGAGCCGGGGATGGATGGAACATTATTCGGCGAACTTGTCGGTGACCAAGCCGACGGGGGGATTCGGCTGGGATGACACGGCGTCCATCGTGCCCGCTTCGATGGTGCCATCGTATCACGGCACGAGCAGCTATCTGATCATGACCAAGTACAACAATTACGCCGATCCGGGCACCGGCGGCAATGGCCAGAACATGCTGGCCATCCTCGATCCCAACGCAACTGAAACCGACACCCGGTACAACTCCAACGGCGCCGGCGGGGCAACCATCATGCGGACGGTCGAGACGATTCTGGGGCCAACTCCCGACGCGGATTTCGACACCGAGTATCCCGGAGCGGTCCACGAATGGTGCGATAACTCAGCGGTCGTGGACCCGGCGACGGATTCGGTCCTGGTCAACAGCGAAGACGGCAACCTGTATCGATGGAACCTGCTGTCCAACACCCTGACCGAGACCCTCAACATCACCAATGGACTGGGTGAGGCGTACACGCCCACGGAGATCGGACCCGACGGGACGGTATATGCGATCAACAACGCGACGCTATGGGCGGTGGGCGCCAGCTCGGCGTCGACGGTCTATTCAAGCTGGTCGGCGGCGGGCGGCGGAAGCTGGACGGGCGGGAGCAACTGGAGCGCCGCCATCCCCACCCACGCCGGGGACGTGGCGACGTTCGATTCCACGATATCCAGCGCCAGCGTCGTTCAGCTCAATGGCAACTGGACCGTGGGGACGGTCAATTTCTACAGTAGTTTCTCCTACACGATCACGCAGGGTTCGAGCGGGACATTGACGCTGAACAACGGAAGCTCCAGCGCCCAAATCAACGATCTTTACGGCAATCACACGATTTCCGCGCCGGTTTGGCTGGCTTCCAACACGACCATCGCGGTGGGGCAATCGGGAAACGTCCTGAGCCTCTCCGGGAACATCGGGGGCGGCGGCGGAATCACGCTGGCGGCGACCGCGACGGCGCTCAGCGCCGGAACGGTGGTGCTCAGCGGCGTCAACAGTTACGGGGGCGGGACGAGCGTGACGGGCGGCACGCTCGTCGTCGGCGCGAGCGGCGCATTGCCCAACGGCAACGTCACGATCACCGGCGGCATGCTGCAACTGGGGGCGGGCACGGGGCTGGCGAAAATGACCTCGCTGTCCATCAGCGGCGGCGTGCTCGACGTAAACAACAATCATGTCATTCTCAGCTACAGCGGAAGTTCTCCGATCTCGGCAATCGCCGGCTATATCGCATCGGGCTACAACGGCGGCGCGTGGAACGGCCCGGGGATCATCTCCACCGCCGCCCGAGTTCCCACCAACGGCTATCGCTATGGCCTCGGCTACGCCGACGGGGCCGACGGCGTCGTTTCCGGCTTGGCGTCCGGCCAGATCGAAGTGACGTATACCTTGCTCGGCGACGCCAATCTTGACGGCCTGGTCAATGGTGCCGACTTCGCCATCCTGGCTGCGAACTTCAACCAGGCGGTCACCGGCTGGGACCGGGGCGACTTCAACTACGACGGCTTGGTCAACGCGGCCGACTTCCTCGACCTGGCGGTGAACTTCAACCAGGGCGTGAGCGGCGCGGCGTCGGCGGGCGACATGGCGGCGCTGGACGCGTTCGCTGCGGCCAACGGATTGCTGGCGGACGTGCCGGAGCCAAAGTCCAGCGGGCTGCTGGTCTGCGTGGCAAGCGGAGTACTTTTTTGTCGCCGACGGAACCAATCGTCGTTGAAGACTCCCCATTAACGACGTTTTGGATTTTTATTGCCTTTCCAGAACGGGGTCATTAAACTCCCGCGTCCGCATCTGTGGGAAAAGGGAGCCAATTGCTTCGCCGCGCATTGCCGGCTGCAATTTGGTGCAGCTTTGTGAGTGGGCGATGGCTCTTTGAGCCTTGCGCGCATCGGGAGTGATCATGACAGAAAATGTGGGCAGACATAGGCGCCGAACGGCAATGTTCCTGGCGATGGCGGCGGGCGCTTCCTTGCCGTGGGCGAACCGTGCGGCGGCGACGACCTATTACTGGGGGGTTGGCGACGGCAACTGGAGCACCGCCACCAACTGGCTTCCCAACGGCGTCCCGGGTGAATACCCCGATGTGGTTAATATCGTCCAGGGCGACAACGTCGCACGCACGGTCACCTATGACTGGATCGGCCAGCTAAGCTCATTGACGGTCGACCTGACAGGCGGCTTGAATTTCAACGCCCTCTCAATTGCTGCCAACGATCTTACCTGCGATGTTGAACTCGTCGGTTACAGTGGCAACGGCGCAATCAACCAGACCGGCGGCACCAATACGCTTTACGAACTCGATCTCGGATCCGAATTAGGCTCAACGGGCACATACACACTGGGGACTGGTGCTATCCTGACGGCAACTAGCGAGGAGTATGTCGGTGATAGCGGCACCGGCACGTTCAACCAGACCGGTGGCACCAACACGATCCACCAGGGCGGCCTGGATCTTGGAGATAGCCCCGGGTCAGTGGGGATCTACGCACTGGGGACGGGTGCCACTCTTTCGTCACCCGCGGAGTTGATCGGCAATTACGGCACTGGCACGTTCAGCCAAACCGGTGGCACCAATACGGTCAGTGGAGAACTCTTTGTCGGACAAAACTTACAAGGGTCAGGCACCTACACCCTGGGGACTGGTGCCACCTTGTCGTCTTCCTTCGAGTATGTCGGTGGTCGCGGCAGCGGCACGTTCAACCAATCCGGCGGCACCAATACGCTTTACGAACTCGATCTCGGATCCGAATTAGGCTCAACGGGCACATACACACTGGGGACTGGTGCTATCCTGACGGCAGCTAGCGAGGAGTATGTCGGTGATAGCGGCAACGGCACGTTCAACCAGACCGGCGGCACCAATACGGTCAGCAGTGAACTCGATGTTGGACTCAACTCACAAGGGTCAGGCACCTACACTCTCGGGACTGGCGCGGCCCTGTCGTCACCCTACGAGTACATCGGCAATTATGGCACCGGCACGTTCAACCAGACCGGCGGCACCAATACGGTCAGCGAATATCTCTTTCTTGGAGTCAACTCGGGGGCAACAGGCACCTACTCGTTGGGGACTGGCGCCACTTTGTCGGCTCCGCACGAGTATATCGGCTCGGACGGCAACGGCACGTTCAACCAGACCGGCGGCACTAACACGATCAGCAACGATCTCGTTCTCGGAGACAACTCATTGGGAACGGGAACCTACACACTTGGGGCTGGCGCGACCCTATCCTCTCTGGATGAGTTTATTGGCGATGGCGGCAGCGGGACTTTCAACCAAACCGGTGGCACCAATACTGTTACAGGCTCGCTCTCGGTGGGTGCCGGCAGCAGCTACAGTCTTTCTGGCGGTGTTCTGAATGTCCAGTCGGCGACGGTTGACGGTCCCAACGGGTTCAACCAATCCGGCGGTTCTCTATCTTGCTCGAACAATCTCGCGTTGGGCGAAGAGTCCGGTTCGATTGGAATCTATAACCTGTACAGCGGAGCCGTGAGCGTTTCAGGCGTAATGAGCCTGGGTGGAACCAGTGCATCGTCCGGCGGCAGGGGGAATTTTTATATGGGCAACCAAGGCGGCCCAGTGACGCTTGGCGGCCTGAAGATTTGGAACACTCCCGGGAGCGGTTTCACGCAAGACGGTGGAACGGTGGACGTTGGGTACATCGACACCTCGGGAAACCCCAGTCTGTACGATTGGCTTGGCGGGACGCTCGATCTGACGAGCACCACCACTGAAGTTTCGCTCGATTCGACCGGTCTCCTTGGCTCAACGATTTCGATTGGCAGCGGCCAGAATTTGATCACGAATTTCACCGTCTATGTTGGCAATAGCAGCCCCGCATCGATGACGATCTCCGGCGGCGGGACATTTGTGAGTAACGCCAATGATGGCAGTGTCATCGTGACGAATCTCCCCGGTGCCGATGGCAGCAGTGTGACCATCGACGGGATCGGATCTTCCTGGACAGTCAATGGCACGGGGAACATGCGCATCGGCGCCTATAAGACGGGCACTCTCACTGTTCAAAATGGCGGCAGCTTCTCGTCCCAAATTGCTGTTGGCCTTGGATACAATAACATTTCGGGAACAGGCAAGGGCAATGGAATTGTGAACGTGCAAAGCGGCGGCACTTTCACGGCTTCCAACGGCCTGTATATCGGCGGAAGTCCATCCGGATCGGCTGGCACCGGCACGTTCAATTTAAGCGGCGGCACGGCCAACGTCACGGGAACCACCGAAATCTGGAACGGTCAAAGCTCCCTGAACGTTACCGGGGGCGTGTTCAGTTCCGGCACGCTTGTGGACCTTGGGGCTTACTACCAAAACGCCGGAACCGCGACGTTTGGAGCTATCCGCGGAACTGGGCAAATGACTATCACTGGTGGGCTGACAACGCTGGCGACGGGCGGCGGCGAAAGCGACATCGGCGCGTTGAGTTTGAGCGGGACCGGAACGCTGGACATCACCAACAATCACCTCTTTATCAATTACGGCAATGGTCCCGACCCGATCGCGGCAATCGCCGGGTATATCAAGTCCGGCTACAACGGTGGCGCCTGGAACGGACCGGGCATCATCTCCTCGGCGGCACTGACGCCGACGCCGATGAGCGGCGGCTCTCTCTACCCGTACGGGATCGGCTACGCCGACGGGGCGGATGGCGTCGTCGCCGGCCTCTCGTCCGGCCAGATCGAAGTGGCCTACGCGCTTCTCGGCGATGCGAATCTCGACGGCCTGGTCAACGCCGCGGACTTCACCATCCTGGCGGCAAACTTTAACCAGCCAGTCACCGGCTGGGACCAGGGCGACTTCAACTATGACGGCTTGGTGAACGCCGCCGACTTCACTGACCTTGCGGCGAACTTCAACCAGAGCATCAGCGGCGATGATGTGTCCGCCGGCGATGTTGCGGCGTTGGACGCGTTCGCGGCGGCAAACGGATTGCTGGCGGACGTGCCGGAGCCGGCGTGGGCGGGGATAATGGCCATGGCTGGGTTGGGAATGCTGCGTCGGCGGCGAAGGGCGTAGGGATAACGGCAAATTGACGGATTTTTCATAGGCGCAAGGGGAGAAAATCGGGTACTCTACATAGGGGTTGAGGTCAGGCGGACGGTGGTTATTTGTGCCTCGACCAAATTCCTTAAAGGTTCGGGTCATCATTTCGCTGGCTGTGGCCGGTGCTTGCCCGCTTGCGCGCGGGGAGGATATCAGCGGGGTATTGCCGGCGGCGGCGGATCAGCCGCAAACGCACGTGTATCTTCAAACGGCGGTTCCCAACGGCCAGGGCGGCACGATGCCGGGAAGCATTCTGGAGGTCAGTGATGGATTTGGCGGCGAGGTTTACGATATCCAAGGGTTTCTGGACACGGGGACCAGCGGAGTATTGTTGAGTCTGGAGACTCAAGAGGGTTTGGGGGTGGGGCTGGAAAACGGGATAACGTTCAATGACGTCGCCGTGGGCGGGGTTGATACGTACAACGTATCGACGCAGTATTACCTTTCGGCGGCGCCGTTCAGCATCGACAACGACGTCTCGATCGGCAACGACCCGCCGCCGTTGAGCGCTTACACGCCGGTCACGGGTGCGATTCGGATGCAGACGAATCAGATTCCGGCGGATGAATTAGTCGGTCCGCTGGACATTTTCGGAATGCCGATCATGCAGGGGAAAGTGGTGGTAATGGATCTTCGGCCACCGAACAATCCCGATCCCGATTATCTTGGGGAAACGAAAACGTATTTCTACGCGCCCGGGACGCCGTTCAACGCGGGGGCGGAAGATACCGATCCGGGAATTCCTCCGGGGCAATTGCACGTGAAGCTGAGCTATGCGGATTACAGCCAGTTCACGCAATTGTTGCCCACCTCGACGCCCGCAAGTTATACGCCGCTTCAGTGTCCCAATCCGATGATCGGTCCGGACCCGGTCAAGCTATTGAACACGGGCCACACCGACAACACGCAAGCGGTCCGGATTGCCTTCGGGAGCCACGCGTCGATGGGAAGCTTCCTGTTCGACACCGGCGCTCAGGCGTCGTTTATTTCGACGGCGGAGGCGATGAATCTGCACGTCGAATATGCCACCGATTCGCAGGGGAACCAACTGCTGGACGCCAACGGCGACCCGTATCTGGTGAGCACCGATCCGGGACACGCGGAGATCGCGAATCAGTTTGCGATCCCGATTACGGGCGCGGGCGGGGCGACGGTGGACGCGGCGGGGTTTTATCTGGACCGGCTTTCGCTTCCCACGGTGGAAGGCGATCCGATCAACTTCAATCGCGATCCGACGATCAACCCCAGTGGCGCCCCGGTGCTGGTCACCGATGTGACAGTGCAAGACCCGATCACGGGCAAGTCGCTGACGCTGGATGGGGACTTCGGGATGAATTTCATCGAACCGAGCATCACGGCCGACTTGAGCCAGGAAAACACCGGGGCGTTTGATTGGGCGACGTTTGACCAGCCCAACGGATTGCTGGGCTTTACGCTGACAGCAGGCCTGCCGATTCCGATCATCGTTTCCAGCGGGAATGTCTTGACGGCATCGTCCGACAGCGACATCGGCGCGGCCGGCAGCGATCTGTCGCTTTACGGCGGGACGCTGGCGGTCGGCGGGTCGTTCAGCACCAGCCGGCCCTTTGCCGTGAGTTCGACTGGTGGAACCATCACCACGGCGTCCGGGACCACGTTGACGTTGAGCCCCGCAACGCTGACCTGGTCGGCCGGAACATTGAACATAACCAATTCCAGCGCGGTTGTGTTTAACGTGACGAGCAATGACGTCATGGTGTGGGCCGGCTCCGCCCTGAACATCAGCGCGGGAAGCAACGTGATCGTGAATGGGACAACCGACCCGTTCAGTGATTCACAGTTGACTGGCGAACACGTCGCGATCATCGACAACGGATCGTTGACGGTGAACGTCAACAGCACGATCGGCGGGATCACGGGCGACGGCCGCCTGACAATCGGCAACGGCTCGTCTGCCAGCACGCTGCAAATCGCCGCCGGAACCGGGTTGAGCAGCGTGGCATCCCTGACGATCGGCACCGGCTCGACGCTGGACCTGACAAACAACCGACTGATCGTCAACTACGGTTCGAGCGATCCGATCGCGACCATCGCCGGGTACGTCAAGTCCGGCTACAACAGCGGGGCGTGGAACGGCCCGGGCATCATTTCCACGACGGCGCAAACGAAGATCAATGGCCTTTCGTACGGCGTCGGCTACGCCGACGGCAAAGACGGCGTCGTCGCCGGGCTGTCGTCGGGCCAGATCGAAGTGACGTATACCTTGCTGGGCGACGCCAATCTGGACGGCGTGGTCAACAGCGCGGACTTCGCCATCCTGGCGGCAAACTTCAACCAGGCGGTCACCGGCTGGGACCGGGGCGACTTCAACTACGACGGCCTGGTCAACGCGGCCGACTTCCTCGACCTGGTGGTGAACTTCAACCAGGGCGTGAGCGGCGCGGCATCGGCGGGCGACGTCGCGGCGCTGGACGCCTTCGCGGCGGCCAATGGATTGCTGGCGGACGTGCCGGAGCCGGCATGCGCGGGGATGATCGCCATGGCCGGGTTGGGAATTTTCGGCCGGCGGCGACGATCTTCCCGCCGGGCCGATCCAAATAATACAGGTTCCGCCGGCACAACATCCATCCCCAGCATTACCTGACGCAACTGCCGACGATTTGCGGTAACCGCGCGTCGGGGCGCCGTTCGCAGCGGCATCATCGGCCAAGATCGTTGCCAGACATGGGATAGGACGCTAAACAATTGCGGCATGGTTTTCAGCTCTCACATCTTTATTTTTTACTTCCTTCCGCTGTCGATAGCCCTTTATTATGCCGTAGGTGGAACCTTCAGGCTGGTTCTGCTCACTCTCCTCAGTTATGTGTTCTATGCTTGGGCGAACCCTTGGTTCGTACTGGTTCTTTTGTGGTCCACGGCCTTCGACTTCTGCTGCGGGAACCTGATCTACGGACATTGGCAGCCGTTCGGGCGGCGCGCGGGCGCCGACGGCAATACAACGCAGTCCAAGCGCTGGAAGAAGGCAATACTTGTCCTGTCGTTGATCGATAGCCTGGGCCTGCTTTTCGCCTTCAAATACTTCGCGTTCGCCGAAGGGAATCTTAATACGATCCGTGCGGCACTCGGTTTGGAGCCGTATCGACTGTTGCGTGTCCTGCTTCCGGTGGGGATTTCGTTTTACACATTTGAATCGATCAGCTACGTGATCGACATCTATCGCGGCCGAATCAAGCCCGCGAGCGTCGCGGCCGCCGAGGCCGCCAAGGCAACCGGAGCAATCCTACCGGCGGGCAAGACGCCGCTGGCAATAGAGCTTCGCGCCTTTTTGAACTTTGCCTGCTACCTCGCTCAATTTCCGCATCTTGTCGCTGGTCCTATCATCCGGTTCCAGGATCTCGGACCACAGATGTATCAGCGCCGCCACAGCATTGAAAAGTTCAGTCGCGGCATCGTGTTCGTCTGCCTCGGTTTCGCCAAAAAAATCCTCATTGCCGATACCATGGGAGAAGTTGCGGACTACGCTTTCGGCGGACATCCGGCAGTCTGGAGCGACGCCTGGTTCGGCGTGCTCGCCTATGCCTTCCAGATTTATTTCGATTTCTCGGGATATTCCGACATGGCAATCGGGCTGGGTTTGATGTTCGGATTCGAGTTCCCCAGGAACTTCGACGCGCCTTACAGGTCCGGCAGCATTACGGAATTCTGGCGCCGCTGGCATATCTCTCTTTCCTCGTGGCTGCGCGATTATCTTTACTTCGGCCTCGGCGGAAACCGCCGCGGCAGACTGCGGACCTATTTCAACCTCATGGTCGTGATGCTTCTGGGCGGACTTTGGCACGGCGCCCAGTGGACCTTCGTCGTCTGGGGTGGAATCCATGGCACGTGGCTGGCGCTGGAACGTGTCGTCGGGAAGCGAAGCCTCTATTGGCGGTTCCCCCGCTTTTTCCGTGTTGGCCTGACTTTCCTCATCGTTTGCATCGCCTGGGTCTTTTTTCGTTCGACCGATCTTTCAAGTGCGTGGGACTACCTCGGGATGATGTTCCGCTTCAACTCGGCGCCGACGTCGGCCATCAAAATCGTGCATTTGGAAATGTGGACCGATGTTCACGTGGCGTGCCTGATCGCAGCAGGGCTGATCGCTTTCGTGGGCGTCCAAACCTGGGACGTCGCCAAACGCGTAAATCCTGTGACGGCCGCGTTCGCGTTAGCAATATTCGGGATATCCATAGCGGCCCTGAGCATCCGGTCGTATACGCCGTTCCTCTATTTCCGATTCTGAAATGACATGAAGGATCAATGACCACGTCGAACACAATTATCAGCGCGGATCCGGCGGGAAAGGGTTTCACCGCCGCGACGGCCATTCCCGATTTTCCGGCGCGCTCAGTGGAATTTTCCGGGAGCGGCCATATCGGGCGTAAGACCGCCCTGGCGATCGCAATTTTGTTTTGCGTGGGCATTTCGATCCCAGGCGTTTTTCAATATATTTACGATGTCAGGGTCCTGGGCCGGTGGGAATTCGACGACCTGCTGACGCACCGCCCGACGGCCGCGTCTCTAGCCCAATTCGAAAAGGATTTGACCCAGCAATCGCGATTTGACAGTTGGGCCAGACATACCTTCTGGAAACTGCACCATGGCGGCATCAAATCGCCCAATACGAATGCGATTGATGTCGCGTCGGACGGGTTTCTGTTCGGAGACGGCGAAGCCAAGCTTTTCAGCGGTTATGGCTTGACGTCGCCGGCCCCCGCGCCATCCGCGACGATCATGCCGGCCATTCTCGATTTTAATGCCCAGCTTCGCCGCCGCGGAATTCGTCTCATCCTTTTGCCGATTCCGCTCAAAGTGTCGATCTATCCTGAGAAGCTGGCGATTGATTACCTGAAATCAGACGGGCCCCCGCTGCCTCCGGGGTACACGGAATGGATGGCGCGGGTAAGGCAATCGGGTATCGACGTGATCGACCTGACTCCGGCGCTTTGGAGCGCCCGCGATCGGTCGCCCGATCCGCTGTATTGGCCGACGGACACCCATTGGTCGCAGAGCGGACGGGCCGTCGGCGCCGACGTGGTCGCCGCCTATGTGCGTCCTCTCGTCGCGACGTTTCCGAGATGCTCTTTTGACGTGGGAACAACCCGAATTGACTTTGAGGGGGATTTGGCCGCGGCGCTCGCGTTGGGCTGGGGAAACGCAAAATACCCACGGATTCGGTATGAATGCAGGCAACTCACGCGCGGGGGAAAGCCGTTCGTTGCCGGAAATGAAGCGCCGATTCTTCTTCTGGGCGACAGCTTCACCGCATTCTTCAATAATGACGGATGCGGGCTGGCGGATGAGCTGATGCTGCGCCTCCACACGGAAGTGCAGGCGATCGGCGTGCCCCAGGATCCCATCAACCGGCCGCGAGTGTTCCTGGCGGAAAACCCGAATTGCCTTACGTCCAAAAAGGTGCTGATTTGGGAATTCGCCGCCCGATACATGTGGCGAAATTGGGACATGGTGACTTTGCCACAGCGGTAAGATCGGGCGACGTCGCGGCGCTGGACGCCTTCGCGGCGGCCAGCGGATTGTCCTTACCGACGTCCAGCGTGCCGGAACCGGCGAGCGCGGGGATGGTGGCCATGGCCGGATTGGGAATGCTGCGCCGCCGGCGAAGGGCATTTCGGCTGGCAGCCATTCAATAGCTGTGCGGGCCGATCTGCACGCGGCGGCGGAAAGTCCAGTACACCGCCAGCGTGTAGGTCAGCACCAAGGGCATCCCCAAGCAGGCGATCACGAACATGATTCGCAACGTCTTGTCGCTGGAGGCGGCGCGATAGACGGAGAGGCTGTTGGCGGGGTTGTTTCGCGCGGCGACGAGGTTGGGCCAAAGGGCGATACCGAACAGCGCCACCAGCGCGGCGATGGTGACGCAGCTCGAGGCGAAGGCCTGGCCCGGCTTGTCGGCGAAAACCGTTCGCGGGACGTTGGCGATGGCCAGCACGTTGACGACGACAATTCCCGCGGCCCACGGCCAGCGCTGGAAATTCTGCGTCGCCCCGTGAACGACGACGAGCGTGTAGATCGTCGTCAACAGGTACATCACCAGGAACATGCCCCAGGTATGCCACATCCACCGGCCGACGCGCTGATGAAGTTCTCCATGGGGGACTTTGAGGTAAAGATAGAGCGCGCCGTGCATGGCGAACATGGCAACGGTGAGCAACCCGACGAGGATGGGATAGGGCCCGATCTCGTCCCAAAAAGTTCCGAGGAACACGCCGCGGTCGTTCAGTGGGATGCCGATCATTGCGTTTCCCACGGCCACGCCGAACAGCATGGATGCCAGGAGGCTGGAGGCGAAAAAGGCGAAATCCCAGGCGCGTCGCCAGCGGGGCGAGGAGCTTTTGCCGCGGAATTCGATGGCGGTGGCGCGGAAGATCAGGGCGGAGAGCACGAACATGAGGGCGGTATAGAACGCGGAAAAGGCGGTGGCGTAAGCTTCGGGGAAGGCGGCGAAGAGCGCGCCGCCGAACGTCACCAGCCACACTTCGTTGCCGTCCCAGATGGGGCCGATGGCGTTGAGGAACAGCCGGCGTTCCTGGTCGTCGCGCGCCAGCGGATGCAGGATTCCCACTCCCAGGTCAAAGCCGTCCAGCACGGCGTAGCCGGCGAGTAGAACGCCAAGAAGAACGAACCAGATCGCGTGGAAATCCATGAGCGTGAATCCGAATCAGTCCGGGGATTCGTCCTTGGCCTCGCTGAGCGAAGCGCCGTGGTCCACCAACTCGCCGACGGCCGCGGCCAGGGACTGGCCCGTGGTTCGCGCCGGGGGCGAGAGCGGTTGGGGTCCCTTGTGAATCTTGTCGTTCAGCACGGCCAGCCAGACCAGCAGCAGGAGGCCATAAATCACGGAGAACATGGCGATCGAGCCGATCACCTGGCCGCTGCTGATCGATTCCGAAACGGCGTCGCGGGTGAGGAGTCCTTCGGCGGTCCGGTATTGGAGAATCCCGTGGGAATCGAGCAGGAAATTTCCCGCCGCGTCGCGCTGGAGGCCGGGATAAACCACCCAGGGTTGCCGTCCGACCTCCGCGGCGGCCCAGCCGAGTTCGTTGGCGGCCACGGCGAAGAACACGGAGACGACGAATATCCAAAGCAGCCAGCGTTTTTCGAACAGGGTCCCGCGCCAGCGCAGGAAGGAAGCCAAGAGGGTCAGGGCGATGAAGAACGTGCCGATGGCGACCATGGCGTGATAGGTTAGGAAAGCGGCGGTGACGGGCGGCCAATAGGCGCGGGGAACCTGGTCCAATCCGGTGACCGGCGCGTGGCGGTCGCCATGGAGGAGAAAGCTGAGCAATCCGGGAATCGCCACTTCGCCGCGCGTGGTTTTGCGCTGGACGTCGGGCCAGCCGACGATGCTCAGATCGCCGGGCTTGGTTTGGAATTGTCCCTCGAAGGCGGCGAGTTTGGCGGGCTGCTGGCGGGCGACCATGCGTCCGTTGGCGTCGCCGGAGAGAAGCTGCGCCAGGCTGAACACCGTTGCCAGGAGCAACGCGCCCGAGAACGACCGGCGAGCGAATTCCTCGTGGCGCTTGCGCAGCAGGTAATAGGCGGAAATGCTCATCACGAAGAACGCCCCTAAGACGAATGCGCCGATGAGGGTGTGAACGAGGCGATCTACGAAGGATGGATTGAAGACGACGGCGTGGAAATCGACGATTTCGGCGCGCATGACGGGATGGCCTGATGCGTCGAACCAGGGTTTGCCGTCGCGCATCATTTGAACGATGCGGTCGCCGGCGGGGGTTTGCTGCCAACTGTTGGCGACGATGATCCAGACGGCGGAGAACATGGAACCGAGCGAGACCATGAGGGTGGCGAAGAAATGGAATTTGGGGCCGACCTTGTCCCATCCGAAGACCAGGACGGCGAGGAACCCGGATTCCAGGAAGAAGGCGAAGATTCCTTCCGCCGCCAGGGCCGAGCCGAAGACGTCGCCCACGAACCGCGAATACGCGGCCCAATTGGTTCCGAACTCGAATTCCATGACGATCCCGGTGGCGACGCCCATCGCGAACGTTACGGCGAACAATTGGGTCCAGAATCTGGCGGCTATCTCGTAGATCGGCTCCTTCGTCCAGAGATAGCGGGCTTCCAGATAGGCCATGACCACGCCCATCCCGATGGTCAGCGGCGGGAAGAGATAGTGGAACATGATCGTCAGGGCGAATTGAAGGCGGGATAATGTGACGACGTCCAGAGGCATGGATGGGGGTATTCTATAAGGTCGCGGTGCGCGGCAAAATTCCCCAGGGAGCGAGCTCCCTGGGCTTTGGTTGGGGATCAGGCGTAGCTGTGCAGGCCGACCAGGAGAAAATTCACGCCGATCCAGTTGAACAGCATGATCCAGAATCCGACGAAGCCGAGCAACGCCGTCCACCATGCCTTGTCCACCGTCACCACGCGCACGTGGACGGCGATCAAATAGACCATCCAGGTTACCAGCGCAAAGGTCTCCTTGGGGTCCCAACCCCAGGGCCTGCCCCAGCTCTGATCGGCCCAGATGGCGCCGAGAATGATCCCCGCGCCGAGCATCCAGAACGCCAGTTGCAGGACCACCAAATTGCACAAGTCCAGCGTGGCCAGGAACGATCCCTGTGAAACGCCCTCGGCGGCGCCGCCGCCGAAGTAATACCTGGCCAGCCACCAGGAGCTGAGCAGAAATCCCATGCCGATGAGGGAATAGCTGGCGGTGACCATGGTGACATGGACGTAGAGCCAATAGCTCATGAGGATTCCCTGGACCTGACCGATCTCGCCGCCGATCTGGCGATCGGTGACGTAGGGGGCGGCGAAGATGGCGACGAGGCAGAGCATTCCGACGAAGCTGGCGGCGGCGCCGAAGAATCCGCGGGATTTGCGCAGTTCCAGGGCGAGCCCGACGACGGCGCCGAACCAGGCGGAGCACATCACGCTTTCAAATTCGTTTTTGATGGGAGGAAAGATTCCGCCCACGAGCCACCAGCGGATGCCGATCCCCGTGGAATGGATGAGCAATCCGATGACCATGAAAACAATCGCCCAGGGACGGAGTCTGGTCACGCCGGCCTGAGCGGACAAAAGGAACGTCACGAACGCCACGAAATAGAAGATCGCGCCCGGGATGGTGAGCATGGTCAAGCGGTTGTAGATGACTTCCGCGGCCCGCTTGGCGTGGGAGGGATAGGCCTGGGGGTTCACCTGCTGCAGCAAATCCGCCAAATTTTTGGCGCTCTGGTTCACGAGGGGCGCGTCCTGCTCGTCCCAGCCGCGCATCAGGCTTCCGGTCGCCTTGAAGATGTCGGACAGAACGGCTTGCTTGTCCTGGTACCCCTCGGGGCCGGGCGGGGCGATGGATCCGTGCTGTTTCAGGACATCGACCAGGTCGGGAACGTCGCCGATCATCTCGGTGGGCCGATGCCAAAGTCCGTCCCCGCCGGCGGGGGCCGGGGGAACGATCTCGGCGGGAATAAAGTCGCGCTCGTCCTGGCAGATGTCGTGCATGGCGGACATGGCCATGATGAGCTGATCGATGGCCTTGCTCTTGGTGACGCTGTCGGCCTGCACGCGCGCGAGCAGCGCCTGCACCTCGGGCCGCTCCAGAAATGCCAGGGAAACGGTTCCCTCCTTGACGATCCGGGTTTTCTCCGCCGCGTCGATGGACTGCAAGTTCCCGAATTCCTGTCTTAAGGGGACATTCAAGATTTTGACGACGTTCCGGGTGACGTACTGGTCGGGATGGAAGGACATATCCAGCAGGGTGTAGACGGATTCATGGCCGTCGAGCCGTTCGTGCCCGGTGATCTGCCAGATCGCCTGGCGGGCGAAGGTGTCGAGGGTTTTCATGGTCTGGTTATGCTGGACGGCGGCCATCGCCAGCGGGGATAGATCGACCTGTCGGGCAAAATCCTGGGCGTGGGCGTTTGCGGCGAAGGCGAGCAGTCCGGAAAGAATTACCGCGAAGGAGCGAAGAAGCGAAGTGACGCGAAGGAAAAACTTAAATTGAATTCCTTCGCGTAACTTCGCTTGCTTCGCTCCTTCGCGGTAAATACCGCAAGGCGGCTTTTGCGGGATTGCATCTGAAAATGTCGTGGAACGATTAGTACGCATTTGACTAACTCACGGGGGATTGCAAGGAAAAAGTTTGCTCGGGTTTTCTTGCCGCCCGGGCCAGCGCCCCCGCCTTCATCCGCCGGATCACGATCGGCTTGACGTAGAACGCGTACAAGAATCCCAGGACAATCATGACGCATCCGGTCAGCATCACCAGCACGCCCGGTCGATTCCCGACGCCGATGGTGGACGACTGTCCATCCGGATCATAACCGGCCTGGAAGAAAATCCAGTTGCCGTGCTGATAATAAATCGGGCTGTTCAGGCTGGCGACGTCGGTTTCGGTGTGGCCGTCGGCATCGGTCAATTCCAGGATGGAGCGGAAGTCGCGGAATAATCCGTTCCCCGTAGTCAGGCCGCCGGGATAGGGGACAAGATCGAAACTCTTGAGCGTGAGCGCCGCGGGCATCGGGTGGCAGGCAAAGCCCAATTGCAACTGCAGCGCCGCCGACGCGCCGGGAATACGCACGACGCCCATGGTCCATGGAATCATCGGTTCGAGCACCATGGGATCCGGAGCGGCGTACAAATCGCAGGGCACGGGCAGGTCCTCGGACCAATCCCCGCACTTCACCCGCGCCACAACCACCTGCCTGACGCCGGATTCGCCTTCGTCCTTGTTCTGCCTTTCCACCGGCGTCGGCAGGACGTGGGCGACCACCTTGAAATGATCCCTTCGCCGGAGAGTCCCGGTCACCGGCTGGCCATCCAGCGAAAGAGCAATTTCGCCCCCGGCGGTCAAATCCCTGACTTCGGCGGAGGAGGAAAGCGTGGCGTGAACGTCCACCAGCGCCTTGTCCGAGGTCAGCAGAACGTGCTTGTCATCGGTGGCGGCCGGCAACAGCGCCGCGGGATCGGTCACGACGAAGGCCAAGACCAGATTCGCGTCGATCGGGTCTTTCTGGCGGTTTCCCTTCACCATCGGCGGCGTGGTGGCCGGGTCCATCTTGAAATCGGTCTGGAGCGTGCGGCCGGCCAAGATCATCCTCCAAAATTCTTTCCCGCGTTTTGGCATGACGTGAAGCGTCAATGCCCGCACCAGCTCGTGCGTCCCGAACATCGGAAAGGCGGGATTGTAGGATTCCACTGCGACGCGATATTCACCGTGCGCCAGATCCACCGGCTTGCCGATGCCCAACTCCAATTCCTCCACCGGCCGGCCGGGCAACGCGGCGGTCAATTCGAACAGCCGGTCGGCCGAGGCGCGGATATCCTGGAGCGACGAATCGGAAACCTGCCGGTATTCCAATTCCGTCGAACCGAAAAACTGATGCGAAGCCGTCGGGTCGGTCGCGCGCAGCATGATCGGCGGCCTGTCCGGGATCGCCAGCTCCACGCCGACCTCATTCGAACGCGGATCGTCCACAACCTCCTCCTCGACGTCGGCGTATGAATAAAACCCGACGATGTCCACGGTCACCGGCTGCGACAGCCCCAGCCAAGCGGAAAGGTCGTTGGATGAATCCGACTGCAAGCCGATGGGCGTGAAGTTGGCGATCCCCGCCAAGTCCGCCCGGCGCAATCGCCCGGGATCGTGGCGATCGTCGTACGACCCAAACCGCGGCAACGACGGCAGCGGTTGCATGCCGTACATCTGGCCCCTCAGCACCCGCGCGTACAGCGCCCGCTCGGCGGAATCATAAAACACGTTCACGGCGTGGCCCACGGGAATCAGCGTTCTGCCCTCGACCTTGAGGTGGTAATAAAGCGACGACCCGGAAATCAAAGTGATGATCCCCGAATGGATGCACCAAACCCCGTATCGGGGAGGAGTCAGGGGAATCCGGTTCAACGTCACGGTTGCCAGGCTCAGGCACAACAACAACATCATGAGCTTCAACGGCCAGGCGTCGAAAAACTCCAGTTCGTTCATCTGAAAGTGTTCCCGCACGGCGGGCATTCCGGAGCCGACGGCGATGTACAGGGCAATCAGCACCATCAGCGTGATCCCGAAGACCACGTTGTTCAGGGTGTATCGAAAGAGAATTCGCAGGACGCTGGTCACGATTAAATAGAGGAGCGGCGATTCTAGCAGGCCGTGGCGAAAGTCGCGCGGGCATTGCCAGCGTCCTTGGGCCGCGCGTCTGCCAAAATTTCCGGAAGAACATAAATTAAACCGCCAAGACGCCAAGACGCCAAGGTGAATTCATGCCAGAGTCACTTCCCACCTTGGCGTCTTGGCGTCTTGGCGGTTCAATCATCTTTGTTCCCGGATAAGTTGGCAGTCCCCAACGTGCAAATTTTTTAATTTTTCCGTTTGACATAGTGATTTTGTTAGGTATTATTTACCCTAACAGACACCAATCAAGGAGCAACGGAATGCTGACGGTGCGACATATTGAGAAGTTATGGGACGCTCGGAAATACTCGCGGCTTCTGGAGGAGCTGATCGCCCCCCGGGTCGAGGCGGCGGCCGCTGGGGAGTTGGTGGAAACCCCGGCGGCATCGGCGGCGGCGCTGGCGCTCATTCGGCTGGATGAACTGCACCAGCCGCAAGCATCCCTGTGCCCCCGGCTGATCTGGAGCCTTCTCGCCCTCCAGGAAACCGATGGGGGCTGGGGCGACGTCGCCACCACGGCACTTTGCCTCCGGGCCTTGTGCCTCCAAAACGGACACGGGCAGGCCATCGAACGGGGGTTGACATATCTGGCCACGCTCCAGCAGCCGGCCGGAATCTGGCCCAAAATCCCCATCCGCCGAATGCCTGAAGATGCCTTGGTCTCGGCATTCGTGCTGGCGCAATTGGCGGACAACGAGCGATTCCGGGATGCGATCCGCTTCGACGCGGCGTTGGCCTGGTTCGAGTCGCATCGCTGGAGCCTCGAAGAAGGAGCCCAGGCCATCTGGGACCATGCTCGCCTCCGCATCCCGGCGGTTGCCACAACCCCCGCCGGAGCGCAGGCGAGTTGGTCCTGAGGGAAGTTTGTCATTCGTCATTGGTCATTTGTCATTCGGATTTGATTCGTCATTCTGGTTTCGGATTTCGGGTTTGATTCCGTAGTAGGTGCGGGCGAACCTTCTCAACTCCTCGTGGTCTGGCCATACCACGGCGTTCTTCGGCATGCCCGCCAGCCAGGCTTGGTCGATCGACTGAGCCGGATCGCTCGTGTCCACGTCAAAAACGGTTTTGTAATTCAGGCGGGACATGGGAATCTGATACCAGAACGCGCAGGCGTCGCCGATCAGGTCCACGGATTGGCCGTCTTTCAATTGACGGGTATCCAGCAAGCGAAATCCCTGGAGGTTTTCGCGCCCGATCAGGGCGGCCTTGTCGTGGTCGATTTCGAGATAGGGGCGCATCTTGTCGAGGAGCATAACGGCGGAAACGACGGCCATCGCCAATCCTGCCGCGGCGCATAGCGGCAGCCATGCGCGAGCTTCAATCTGCGCAATAAGTAGTGCAATGATGGGCATTGCCATCACCATGAACCGGCTTTGCAGGTGCGTGAAGAAAAGCCAGAAGGCGATCTGAAAGGCGAGGAGGACCCCCAGGCCGACAATCGCGCGATTGCGGATGCCCAATGCAAATGCCGCGATACCGAGGGGGAATAGGACGTATCCGTATCTCCAATCCCAGAGAAGCTCGGTCCAGAGGGCGAGCAGATGTCCTTGCGCCGAGCGGTATTTCATGTCGGGCAAATAGGCCTGCCGCCATCGCTCGGCCTGGACGGGGCTGAAATGGGAGTTGCCGAGAATGCTCATCGCTTCGGGGAAAACGGGATTGCCGGTCCATTTCCAGTCGCGGATCAACCATGGAGAAAGGGCCAGTATTCCGGCCAGAACATAGCAAGCTGAATGCGCGGAGATTTGGCGTGGGCGCAAGGGGATGGCGTTTTTGATCGTCGCGGCGAGGGGCACGCCGACGAAGACCAGCGGGGCGACGGACAATTTCGTGCCGGCGGCGAAACCGGCGAATATTCCGGCGATGAGGAATTCGCGCCACGTCTCCCCCCGAATCGCCCAGCCGATCGCCAGCGTGGCAAAGAGCAGTGTTCCGCCTTCGTTGTAGGCAACGGGGGCAAGCAATCCCGTCCACGGCGTCGCCGCCACCAGCAAGGCGGCGATCGTTCCGCGCTTGCCAGCCCCGGCCAGGGCATACACCGCGCACGCGGTCATCACGCAAAATCCCAGGTGCATCATCTGGGCGAGATACATCCCCGCCCAGGGGCCTGCATGCAGGAACATCGCCAGGAGATAGTGCATCTCCACGTTGAACGGGAAGAATGAAAAGACGTTGTGATGCAGGGGCACGATCCGCCCGGCCTCGAACCATTCGCGCGGCACTTGGAGGTGATACTCGACGACGTCATAGCCATTGGGCTCATCGCCCCACAAAATCCCCGGCGGAAAGCATGCCGCCAGCGCCGCCGCCCCCCCCACCGCGGCGGCTGAAACCCATAGCCATCCCCACCCGGCCGAATCGCGCAGCCATTTTCCCGCGTCCCAATTCTTTCCGCGAACGTAAAAGACTGAAATTGCGATGATATCGCCGGCCGCGAGAATCCCGATGGCCCATCCCTGATTCATCCACCCCATCAGGCCGAGCGACAGAACGGCGAGACTCACAATCCCCAAGCCCAGGCCCACGCTGGTCACGGTGGCCAAGGGGTGCGTGACGCATCCTGCAAGCCCTCTTCTTCCCCTCCCCTGGTACTCCGGGGGAGGGTCAGGGTGGGGGTTTCGTGGGCCAATCGATGTTCGACCCCCACCCCAACCCTCCCCCTGAGTACATGGGGAGGGGGAAAACAGGGAATTGTTAGTCGGCTGCCAGCGCAGGATTCGCCATGCGACCCAGCCGATCCCGCCGGCGGAGATGAGCCACAGAATCGCACAGCCCCCATCCTGCAAAAGGCGATAAACGGCCAGTTCCCAAGACGGCCCGGCCAGCGCCAGAAACATCGCCAGAAAAACAATCGTTCCTGCAATCATCGCCCCGGCGCGAGATTTGACCGCAGCCGACAGATTCACGCCTGGCCCTCGGGTTTGGAGGCGTCGTCATCTTCCAACTTGAACAACTTCTCCACGGCGTGCAGATACTGGGTCATCGGGGCATGCGCCGGCTCGGAATCGCGGAGCACCTGGATGGGATCGTGCAGGAGCTTGTTGACGATCCGGCGGGTGAGTTCTTCCAGTTGCTGTTTGTCCGCATCGGTCACGCCGGACAATTTCGCCACCGTGCGCGCCAGTTCCTCCTGGGCCAGGGCATGGGACCGCTGATAGAGATGATCGATGAGCGGCCCCATCATCCGCGCCCGGTTCCAGGCGGCGAAATCGCTGACGTGCTGCTCGACGATCCGCGCCGCCGCCTCGGCCACGGCCGAGCGCTTGTCCTGCGTGGCCGTCACCGCCTGCTGCAAATCGTCGAGGTTATAGAGATAGACGTTCTCGATCTTGGCAACGTCGGCGGCGACGTCGCGGGGCACGGCAATGTCGATCAGGAACACCGGCCTGTACCTGCGGCGCCGGATGACCGCGTCGAACATACTTCGCGTAATGATCGGCTTGTCGGACCCGGTGCTGGTGATGACGATGTCGGCGGCGGCGAGATGATCGGGCAATTGCTCGAATTCCGCGGGCGATCCTGCGAATCTTTCCGCCAGCGCCGTTGCCTTGCCGGCATCGCGGTTGCAGACGATGAGGCGGCCGGGTTTCAATGCGGCGACGGCCGCCAGGACCCGTTCGGCCATTTTTCCCGCGCCGATGCTCAGGACGGTCTTGTCGGTGAAGACGTCAAAAATCCGCCGGGCGTAATCCACCGCGACGGAGGCGACGGAGACCCTTCCCTCGCCGAGAGCGGTTTGGGCGCGGATTTGCTTTCCGACGGCGACGGCCCGCTGAAACAGGGGATGGAGCACGGGACCGGCGGTGCCCGCCTCCTTGGCCGCCTCGTAGGCCTCGCGCACCTGGGCCAGGATCTGGGTCTCGCCCAACACCATCGAATCCAGGGAAGCAGCCACCGAGAACAGATGGCTGACGACGTCGCGTTCGGTCTTGTGGTAGAGGCGGGACTGCAAATCCTCCAGCTTCAGCGCCCGGTTCTGGGCGAGGAATTCGGCCAATTCCGCGTGGCGGGGATGGCCGTGAGTCTCCCGCGCGACGTACAGTTCGACGCGGTTGCAGGTTGAAATCAGCACCGCCTCGCAGCGATCGAACTGCGCGCGGAGCGACAGCAGGGCGGCCTTGCGCTGTTCGGGCGAAAACGCCAGGCGCTCGCGCAGGTCCAGCGGCGCGGTCTTGTGATTCAATCCCAGAACGAGCAATCGCTGCATCGCTCCTCATCGCTCCGTGGGCAGATATAAGACCGTGATCAACGTCGCCACCATCAGTAGAAATCCGACGATGCTCAACATGGCGGATTTGCGCCCCCTGACCGCCGGGGTAATCGGCGTGTGCAACGCCACCGCGTAAACGACCCACACGGAAAACGCCAGAATCACCTTCGGGCTGGTAATCCAATGCGGGCCGAGCATGGTATGCGGACCCCGCTGCATGATCCTGGCCAGGCCGGTGACGATTCCGACGGTGAGCAGGGCAAAACCGATACTGACGGCCCAATGGGTGAGGTTCTCAAGCCGCTCCAGGCTGACGGGCGGCCCGGTGCCGATGGCGGCCTTGCGCCGCAGGCGGGCGCTGGCGATGAGGTACATCGCGCCAACGCCGGCGGCGACGCCGAAGGCGGCCATGCCGGCAAAATTGCTGGCGCGATGCGTCAAATCCCAAATCCCGGCCGGCTCATAGACACCCTGCGCGGATTCTCCGAGCAACGCGGCGCAGAGAAGCATGACAATCACGATCGGCATCAGGAACCAATCCAAACCCGGGATGGGCTTGGCGCGCTGAACGTACAAGGTGAAGCCCGCCAGCAGGAGGGCCAGGGTGGCCATGGCTTCGAAATTGTCTTCGAGCGGCATCCAGCGGCCACGAACGACCGATCTCCAGATCAGGGCGGCCAATCCCAGGCAAATCCCAAAATAGGCCATGGATTTGGCGGTCAATCGGAGGCGGTTGCCGGGCCTCCACAGGGAAGCGGCGGAAATCCCTCCGCCGACGAGAAACACGCCCGCCGCGGCCAGGACCAGGCCGATCTGCCCCGCGTTGGCGCCGGTCGCCACGCTCATGGGGCTCCTTCCGGATGGGGCGTCAAGTCGGGAAGATCGTTGAATTTTCCCCGCAGCCAATCGCACAACCCGGCCATTGAGCCGTCTTTCAGCGCCGTCGCCGCATCCGTGGTGGCCAGCGCCCGGAAGATCTCCCGCCTCCGCGCGATGGGCAAACCACTGTTCCTGATTTTCGGCCGAAGCTGTTTGGAAGCCTCGGCTAATTTGACCCATTCATCGCTGACGCTGCCGGCCAGCGCATCTCGCAAGCCCGCCGCCAAAGCCGGGGAGCCGCCGGCCGAGACGGCGACCACGATCGGCCCGCATTTGAGGACGGCGGGCAAAATAAAATCACCCGGCTCATCGAGTTCCTCGGCATCGCCGCGCTGCACCCAAATCCCCCGCCGCCGGGCTTCGGCGACCACGGCGTCATTGACGGCGCCGGAATCGGTGGCCGCGAAAACCAGGTCCGCGCCGTCGAGGTCGGCCGGGTCAAAGTTCGCGATTTTCTTCTCGACGCCGTCGGGAAACTCCCGGACGAATTTTGTTGCGACGGCCCGCACGGAGACAGCCCCCGCGGCCAGGAGTCCGGCCGCCTTGCGCGCGGCCACCGCCCCGCCGCCGACGATCACCACCTTGCGCCGGGAAACGTCCAGAAAAATAGGATAAACATGCGGCACAATCTACCGATTCTAATCGCTCAGCCGCCGCCTGTCGCCTTGGCGGCGCCCCAAATGGACCCTACCGCTTCGGAGAATCGCAAGCGAAAATCACAGGAAACACGCCGGGCTGACCTGAAAATGATCCGCCAGTTTGGCGATGATCGTTTTGCTGAGTTGACGTTCTTCGCGCAGCAGCTTCGATCCGAATTCCCGTTGCCCGAGCAGCCGCCCCAAATCCGAAGCGTTCATTTGGTGTTGCTCCATGAGGAAAATGAGGTTTCCCACGGGGTCATGCTTGCGGCGGGGCTGGGGCCTATGGGCCCGTTCGTATTCGTCGATCAGCGTGGCAAGCACGGCAAAGTAGTCCTCCTGATCCCGATTGAGGTCGTGTCCGGCCATGGCATCGGTGATTTCCGTGGCGTTGGCCAAATCCACCTTGTCATGCAGCGGCCGCAGCGGGACCATCCGCACCAGCCCCTGGTAATCATTGGGCATGGCAGCGAAGGTCACGTCGCCAACAAGATTTTTCATACTCGTTCCTTCCATGCCTCAATGCCAATGACTCAGGGAAAGTGGCTTGGGCGACGGCGGGAAAGACAGAGTCGACTCGTCTTCTGGCCCCGGAAATTGACATACATGACACACATGATACAATGAGACGGCCATGAAGGTCACGATTCTTGACGCTGCGCTGGACGACCTTGGGCGATTGCCCGGCTCCATACAGGAGCGGGTGCTGGAAGTGGTTGAGCGATAGGAGCGTTGGCCGCAAGTCAGTGGCGTCAAGGCGTTGACGGCCGACTGGCGGGGTCACTCTCGAATCCGAACCGGCGACTACCGAGTCGTGTTTAAGGTTTCTCCAGACCGGATCGTGGTGGTCCGCGTGGCTCATCGAAAAGAGGTGTACGAATGATCGGAACCTTGAACATCAACGGGGTTGACTATGTGGTTATTCCGCGCGCCGAGTATGAGGGACGCTGGCCCAAGCTGCCTCCCAGCGATGCCCGTGGTGAGCGTCCTGCCAAGTCGGCCGTCCTGGCGATGATCGCTCGTTCCCTGATCCGTCGGCGAACCGAGGCGGGTTTGGACCAGAAGCGTCTGGCCGCGTTGGCCGGTGTCCGCGCCGAGACGATCAGCCGCATCGAATCCGGCCGATACCGCCCCCGGCGGGAGACCATGCACCGAATCGACCAGGCCATCGCCTCCGCGGCGGGACATGCCGCTGGCGCGGGCGCGTCGCGGTGAATGGGCCCCCGCGCGGCGAATTGCGGGCTGTCAGCGACGCCTTCCCGGGCTTGCCCCCGCAAGCAGCAGCCGCGACGCGGTGAGGGCATTGGCGGGGGACGTGACGGAACATGAAGAGGTCGATTGTACGCTCCGGGGGCCGGCTTGACGATGCCGCGGGGGGCCATAGAATTCACGCAGTTCCCGGGGCGACGGTCTAACGGAATGACGCCTGAATCGCATTCAGCAAATCGGGGTTCGATTCCCCGTCGCTCCATTTTCTCCTCACTAGGCAAGGAGAAAATAGAGGGGTGAGAGGAGTGGGGAGAGAGTAGAGAAGGCAAGGGGTGGCCGCTGGCGCGAGTCGGGCATTCCGCGGCAAAAAATCTTCACCCCGGTCTCCCTTCTTCCTACTCCTTTCCCGGCTTACGCCAATGGCCTTCGCGTAGGGCATTTGCTGCGCAAATTTAGATCCGTCTCGAGCACTCGACAACAATAATGAGCGACGTCCCCATAATGCCTTCTAGAGACCAGTTAAGTTTACCTTCGGAGGAAAGATGAACCTGTTTCGCAGATTGTTCGGGAATGGAACGCAGGTTACGCCGGACGCCCATCGCCGTGATCTTTCCGACGACGAGATCCTGAGGATGCCGGTCGATCAACTTCGTTTGTCGCTTGAGCGTGGCCTCGTCGGGGCCCATTTCACCGTGATCATCTGTTGCTATGATAAACTGGGCAGGTCTCCAGAGGAGCGAGGCACGGCTCTTGAATCCGTTTATCCGCAGATGCTCGCGATGTGCAATGACCGCAAACGCTACCTAGGGTACTTCACCGGCATGAAGAAGGGCCGGGACATAGAGATCGCGATCGCATCGAGGAATGCGAAGGAGCAGTTCGACATCGTTTCAACTAGCGTTCAGTTCGCGCGGACCGCCGACGGCGTTCGGTTTCAGGAAGCCTGTAAGGAGTTGATCCGTCGAGTCGGCTTCAATTGCTAAATGACCTTCCGCGAGTAGTAGGCGAAAAAGTAACTGCTTACGGCTCTGTCTCAACCCCGAACTGAAGGGGACACGACCCTTAATATTAAGGGTCGTGTCCCCTTCAGTTCGGATCCTGGTCCTGATGCGTCCGGCAGCATTCGCAACGGTCACCGGCCCTGTCGCGGACGAAATTGCGAAGAATGGCGTCCAAGCGGATTCGCTATGCCGCCAGCGTGTCTAACAGTACGGTTCGGGCCTTGGCTTGCAAGACGGCGATCACGTTTGCCACCGCGATCAGGGATTCGTACTCGGCGCGCTGGTCGGGGGTGATCCGGCCGTCATTGGCGAGATCGGCCAGATCGTCGATCTTGGCTTGCACGTCGGCGTCGGCCCGGAGCGCCACCAGCCGACGGGCAGCCTCGGGGGACAAGGCTCGCCCAACCGGGTCGAGCAGGCGGTCGAGTAGATCAGTGCTGGTCAACATGACAATCAGTATACCTTAGGCGCGTTCGAAGTTGGAAGCATTATCTGTCAGTCCTCCCCGTAATGCAGTCAATTCCCGGATATAGCGGTGATGGCCGCTTCGATCTTCTCCAGGGTACGTGCTCAGACGGTTACGCCGTCGGCCGCGAATGCCTTTTCGATTTTGGTGAAGGTGGATTCATCGGGGTTGTTCTTCCCGGCCTCGATGCGGTGAATGGTTTCCTTCCGCACCCCGGCTCGGCGGGCCAGTTCCGCCTGGGTCCATCCGGCGCGGTTCCGTGCGGCGACGATCCGGCGAGCCAGCAGCGCCCGACCATAGGCGATGGCGGGATAGTTCCCGTTGGCATCCGGCGCCGGAAGCGGAGGCAACGGACCACCGGTGTTGATTGGACGCCCGGTGAGCCGCTCGAATTCTGTGCGTTCGATTACCACAAACTGCATGCCGGCGAGTTCCAGAATCTGAGTCATACATTTCGCCATAATGGGACGTTACGTGGGTTGACATTAAATGTCAACGCCCCGAGTTGCGAGCGTTGGGATGGCACCCCCGCGCAACAATCGGGGGAAAAGCGCCGCACAAGTGCGGCCGCTAAAAAGGGGGTTGCGCGGAGTCGGTTCGGCGTGGTCAGCGGCACGCAAATCGCCTATCCTTTGTGGTCATGCGCGATGTAGATGTAAAAATCGGGATCATCGGTGGGACTGGACTGGGAGAGCTTCTGGGCAACGGAAGTGGGCGAAGGCATGAAATCCAAACGCCGTTCGGGTCGCCGAGCGATGCGGTGATTGAAGCGGATTGGGAGGGGCTGACGGTGTTGCTGCTGGGGCGGCATGGGCCGGGACATTTGATTCCGCCGAGTGAGGTGCCGTTCCGGGCGAATATTTTTGCCCTCAAGCAGCTTGGGTGCACGCACGTCATCGCATCGGGGGCGTGCGGGAGCCTGCGGCAGGAGTTTAAGCCGCGGGAGCTGGTGGTGCCCGATCAGATCATCGACAAGACTTATCGGCGCAGCGGCACGTTCTTTGAAAAGGCGGCGGTGCACGTGGAAATGGCGGAACCTTTTTGTCCGGTGCTGCGTCGAATCATTTTGGAACAGGCATCGAACGGCGAGGCGATCACGGCTCACGGCCGGGGGTGTTACGTCTGCATGGAGGGTCCGGCGTTTTCCACGCGGGCGGAGAGCCTGATGCATCGGCTTTGGGGGGGAGATTTGATCGGAATGACGGCCATGCCGGAAGCCAAACTCGCCAGGGAAGCGGAAATCGCCTACGCGTTGATCGGTCTGGTGACGGATTATGATTCGTGGAAATCGGCTGCGCCGGCGGCGCCGGGTCAGCCGGCGGCTGAGGCGCCGTCGGGAGCGGCGTTGTTGCAGGAAATTACGGGCAATCTCCAGGCGGCGGCGGGCAGCGCGATGGAGTTGATCCGCCGGGTGCTTCGCCGAATCGCGGCCGATCCGGCGCCGCTGCTGGCGTGCCCGGCCCGCGAGGCGTTGAAATTGGCGATCTGGTCGGACAAATCGCGGATTCCCGGCGATGAAATCCAGCGGCTTTCGCCGCTCTGGGGCAGATATTTCGGCTAAGATATTGCGATGCGCGCGCGGGTATTCATCCGATTGCTGATTGCGGCCGTGGCGCGGCGGGTGCGTGACACATTCTGCGAGCCCTGTTTCTCCCCTCCCCTGGTACTCCGGGGGAGGGTCAGGGTGGGGGTTTCGTGGGCCAATCGACGTTCGACCCCCACCCCAACCCTCCCCCTGAGTACAAGGGGAGGGGGAAATTCTCTGCAGCAAGTGTCACTCGCCCTGGTATGGCTTGCGCCGGCGCTGGCATGGCTGGCGGCGTCGTTGGCGTGGGGGCAGGCGCGTGTTTTCGTCGGGCCGGGGATGCCGCAAGTCATCGGTGGAGTTCCTCAGGGCGCGGGACAGGATCCCACCGGGGTCGTTTACGTCCGCGATTCGGCGATGGCGATGGAGAAGCTGGCGCTGGCGCGGCGGATGGAGCGGCTGCACGAATGGGGCAAATCGGCCGACGTGTACCAGGAAATCCTGGAAAAATATTCCGACCGGGTGGTGCCGGCCCACGAGGACCCGCAGAGCCACGTCGTGGACCAATATGCCTCCGTGACCGAAACGGTGCGCCAGTCGCTGTGCAAGTGGCCGGAGGATGGATTGACGGTTTATCGCAGCCGATACGAAACCCCCGCGGCCGCGATTCTTAATGCCGCGGGGAACGACGGCCTGGACAAACTGCACGAGGTTCTCTGGCGGTACTTCCCCACCGATTCCGCCAAGGAGGCGGCCATCCGGCTGATGGACGCTTATTTCGAGGAAGGCGATTACGCGGCGGTGAGTCAGATCGGCATGCAACTGCTGGATTGGCATCCGAACCTTTTGGCCCAGCGGCCGATGGTGCTGTATCGCACGGCGTTGGCGGCGAGGCTGGCGGGCCAGGCGGACGATTGCAACCGTTGTCTGGACGAGCTTCAACGTCAGTTCCCGCAATCGATGGGGGTGATACGCGGGCAGGAGGTGGTGCTGACGGCCTCGCTGAGCAAGGAGCTTTCCCGCTCCGGCATCGTGCACGGCCCGAGCAGCGACTCGTGGCCGACGGTGGGCGGCGATGAGAGCCGATCCAAAGTCTGCTCCTCGACCGTCAAGCCCGGGGCGCGGCTTTACGCGATCCGGATCGACCCGTTCAAATGGAACCAGATTCCCAATTCGCCGGACAACCAGCAGAAAGAGCACAACGATGACGATCTGCGCGCCAAAGGGGTGGGGTTGGGCATCATGCCCGCGGTGGACAAGGGGCAACTCTTTTTCCAGGACAACACGCGGATTTACGCGAGGGACCTGGACGGCGGCGAGCCGCTGCCGGCGTGGGTTGACACTTATCCAATGGAGAACGGCGCGTACAAAGTCCCCGGGAATCCGTCGCCGGTGCCGCTGGGCCGGCAGTTGTGCGTCACGGTGAACGACAAATACGTCGCGGCGGTGACGGGTTTTCCGGATCCGTGGACAGATTCCGCGCCGCCGGGCGAGGATTCGCGGCTGGTGTGTCTCGACAGAAAAACCGGGCGGCAAATCTGGACCAGCACGCTTCACGATCTTCCCAATTCGCAAACCGCGCTGCGGGCCCTGCAAATGGGAGGATCGCCGCTGTTCGTCGGCGACAATCTCTACGTTCTCGTCCACGGCATCAAGGGGCAGTTCGAGGATTGCTACGTGGCGTGTTTCGCCCTGGCGACGGGACAATTCCGCTGGGCGACGTTCATCGCCAATTCCGGCATCGAGCCGTCGTTCGGCCCGATGGCGGATGAGGCGAGCCAGTTTTCCGACGCGGTTTCGCACATCGCCTACGCGGGCGGGCGGATTTTCGTCGTCACCAATCTGGGTGCGGTCGCGTCCGTGGATGCGTTCACGGGCGCCATCGCGTGGCTGGACATTTATCGAACGGAAACAACGCCGATGGCGGGGGTCAATTTCAATCCGGCGCTGCTGCGTCGTTTCGGGGGGATAGCGCAGCCGGACGAGGAATCCGTCTATGCGTCGGCGCCGTGGATTTACAATCCCGCGGTGGTTCAAGAGGGGAATCTTTTCGTCCTGCCGGCCGACAGCCACAGCCTTTTCGTTTACGACGCCGCCGGCGGGAAGCTCATCAAACAGATTCCGCTGAGCGAGTTGCAGGAGACGCGCGATCCCAACGTGCAAAACAGTCCCGACCTGCCCAGCACGCTGCTGGGCGTCAGGGGCAATCTGGTTTATCTGGCCGGGGCGAGGCAGGTGTGGCAGGTGCCGTGGCACGATTCCAAAGGACCCGGCCAACGTCGATTCGACGCCCGGCTATTGGCGTTCGACCGAGGGGGATCAATATCCATCCAAGCCGGCCCAGGGGGACCAGGACCTGTTGATCCAGGTGCGCGGCCGGGGCTTCGTCACGGCGGATGCGGTGTATCTTCCGACGCAGAAGTATCTGCTTCGCATCCTGGTTTCCTCCGGGCTGCTCGATTCGGTGAACAGTTCGTTTCCCAAGGGCGGATGGGAGGAAGGCAAGGAAGGCCCCGGCAACGTCATCGTGACGCAGGACCACCTGATCGTGGCGGGCGATCGTCAGGTCGCGGTTTACACGGACCTGGCGCTGGCGCGCGCCAAGCTGGATCGGGAGATCGCCGATGCGCCGGCCGACCCGGACGCGCGGCTGCACTATGCGGAGGTGATGTTCGCGGCGGCGGAGCCGGACGTCGCCCAGAGCCGGATGGAGGAGGCGTTTCAGTTGTTGGGGGGCGTGCGATCGCTGCGGGCCGGGCCGAGCCGGGACCGCGCTTTCAACGATGCGTTGAGCTTCGCAAAGCGGTCGTCGCAAAAGGAAACCCCGGCGCAGCAGATCGAGCGGTTTTTCGACCTGGCCCAGGCGGCGGCGAATTCAGCGGCCCAGCAGGTCAGCTATCGCCTGGCCCGCGCCGGTTACGACTGGTCGCGGCCGAATCGCGACGCCGCGGCGGCGATCGAGCTTTATCAGGAAATCCTCGGCGATCCGGCCTACCGCGCGGTTCCGATGCCCGATCCGCAAACCGCCGGCAACACGTTGGCGGGGACGGTGGCGGAGAAGGCGATCCGGGAGATTCTGGGAACGCCGGATGGCCACGTGGCGTATGAACAATTCGAGCTGGCCGCCGCACAGAAGCTGAGCGACGCCCGCGCCGCCGCCGATCCGGACAAGTTGCTCGACATCGCCAAGGTCTATCCCGATTCCCGCATCGCCGGGGCGGCGATGATGGCGGCGGCGGAGTGTTACGAATCGCGCGGCGATGCGCCGATGGCGACGCAGGTGCTCCGCCAAATTCTGCCCAGGGTCCGCGACCGGGACCGTGTTCCCGTTCTGGAAGCGCTGGCGCGCAACTATCTGAAGATGCCGAACCATCTGGACGTGGCGGTTTCGCGGCTGGCGTTGGCGGCGAGCCTGGCGCCGCATTCCATGATTCTCCAGCCCCTGACGCTGCCGGGCGGGGCCGTCGTGCAGAACGTTTCCCTGAGCGGCGCCCGCGACCTGCTGATGCGATATGAATGGCAATCGAGCCTGGAATCCTTGCCGGACTTTCACTTGCCGACGCATCAGCAATCGAACGACTATTGGAAGGCCAAAGGTCAGCGGGCCAAGCCGTTTCAACCGGAATCGCCGAACACGAAAATCGTCGGGGTTGACGCGATGGTCGTGCCGCTGGAAGACTTCGCCCGCAAGGACCGGATCATCGCGTGGTCCGCGGCGGATGGATTGTCGGTCTATCCCGTCGGGCAGAACAAGCCGGCGTTCAACTGCGCCGGAATCAGCGAGGCGCCCATCGGCGCAGCCTGGACGGAGGGGAACCTTTTGGCGTGGAGCAAGGGATCGATCGCGCTGATCGACGGGGCGTCGGGGCAAAAGCGATGGTCGATGGATGTCTCCACGCTGCCGGGAATCGTCGCGGCGGGGGATTCGGGCGTCGCGCCGGCGGAGAACGGACCGGAAGAGTTTGCGGACGTGAGGCCGGTCAACGATCGCATCGTTCTCACCACGACGACGGGGAGATTGCTGGGGATCGACCCGGCGGCCGGGCGGCCGGCGTGGCAAACGCGCGTCGGCGGCGCGGTCAATCCGCTCCTGGCCAACGACGATTTCACGGTCGTCCGAACCCAGGACGGCCAGACCGTGCAGATTCAGGTTTACAATTCCCTCAGCGGCGAGATGCTGGGGAGAAAATCGTTCGGACTTGATACGCAATCGTATCCGATCAACCTCGCGCTGGCGGCGGATGGGACGCTGGTTTACACGCTTCCAGATAAACTGTGCATTCAGGACCTTTTCGAGGCGAATCTTTCCCCGCAGGGCATGGAGCCGGGCATAGCCAAGGATGCCGAACTGCCGAACCAGCCGCCGATGTTTCTCGGCTCCGGCCACCCGGAGGCGGCGCAGCTTCTGATTCACGGCGGCCGGGTGTTCGCCGTCGCCAACAGCGGCAAGGAAGTCCGCATCTTCTCGATCGACACGGGCGAACTGTGGCAATCGGAGGGACGCGATGGGCTGGAAACCACGGGCGTGGATCCCACGAGGTCCACGAGCGGCAACGTCCGGATTCACGTTTCGGGGAACTACCTATTCGCCTTCAGCCCCCGCAACCTGATCGCCTATCGAATCGACCCACGCAAACCGGGTTTGGATACATTGGACCCGACCAAGGTCACCAACTATCAGCAGATCCTTTTCGGCAGGGATTACCTGGCGCTGGTGGACCGCCCCGGCCCGCCGGCAACCGAAAGCAATCGTCCCGGCAACCGGCTGACGCTGAACTTCTTCAACCGCATGGTGAAGAATTTGCCGGATGAAGAAGCCGGCGCCCTGATCTTCAATCCCGAATTGTCGGTGATTGATGACCACCTCGCCTTGCAGGGGGTCGAGGGCGGCGTCGCATATTTCACCGGACATACCATTCAATTCCTGATGGGGGCGAGGGATTTTCTGCCGAATGTGCCGGGGAATTGAGCGTTTGGGAATTCCCAGGGAGCAAGCTCCCTGGGCTTTGGATGTTAAAAGTCGCCCAATAGCGGCATTGGACGCAAGTTGCTGGGGCCGGGGTTAGCGACTATAATTGTTTGTTCACATATGGCCACAACGGTTTCAAAGTCGCCCAGCGAGCCTTCCATCCGGGAGAAGGTGCAGAACGTCATTGATCTGATCCGGCCGGCGGTGCAGGCCGACGGCGGAGATATCGAGTTGGTGGACGTGAGCGGCGAGGGCGTCGTGCAGATTCGGTTTCACGGCGCCTGCCACGGCTGCCCGAGCAGCCACATGACCCTGCAAATGGGGATCGAGAGAAACCTTCGTGAGCAGATTCCGGAAGTGACGCAGGTCATTCCCGTCCAATGACCGATGATTCCCTGATGCAAGAAGCGATCGCCGAGGCCGATGCGGCCCTGGCCATCGAGGAAGTCCCCGTGGGGTGCGTGATTCTGCACGTTCCGACGGATCGGGTGATCGCGCGCGGGCACAACCGGCGGGAAAGCCACGGCGATCCGACGGCGCATGCGGAGATTCTGGCGCTGCGCGACGCGGCGACGGCGCTGGGAACGTGGCGGCTGAGCGAATGCGCGATGGCCGTCACGCTGGAGCCGTGCCCGATGTGCGCCGGGGCGATCGTGAACGCGCGGTTGGGCCGATTGGTTTATGGCTGCGACGATCCGAAGGCCGGGGCGATCCGAACGCTGTTCAATATCTGCGACGATCCGCGGCTGAACCATCGCGTCCAAATCGCGGCCGGAGTCATGTCCGAAAAATGCGCCCAGCTCCTTCGCGATTTTTTCAAGGCCCAGCGCGCTGGCGGGAAGAAATGATCAGCCATGACCTGGCGAGCGGCCACCCCGATTCTCTGCGCGATCCTGCTGGCGTGCACGGCGGCGGCTTTCCTGCCGGCGCGGAATTTCGCGTTTGTCGGTTGGGATGATTCCGACGAGGTCACGGAGAATCCGCTGCTGCATCCGCCGACGATGGATCATCTGGGCCAAATCTGGTCCGGACCATACCTGAACCTTTACGCGCCGCTGACGTACACGGTCTGGTGGACTTTGGCCCGAATGGGCGCAGGGGACAATCCATACGCGTTTCACCTGCTGAACGTCCTGCTGCACCTGGCGTGCGCGGGGCTGGTTTTCTCGATTCTGCGGCTGTGCGTGAAATCGCCGGCGGCGGCGTTCGGCGGCGCGGTCGTCTTTGCGCTGCATCCCATGCAGGCGGAAAGCGTCGGGTGGATCGCGGAGATGAACAACCTGCTGGCGGCGGCAATGTCGCTGGCGGCGATCCGGCTATATCTGGCGTCGGGGGCGACGGCCGCGAGACGACGATGGATTATTTATGCGCTTGGATCGGCGGCGTATCTGGCGGCGCTGTTTTGCAAACCCACGGCGGTCGTCGCTCCGCTGATCGCGGTCATTCTCGACGCGGGGGCACTTCGCCGGCCGCTGCGCCCGGCGGTTTATGCACTGGCCCCCTGGCTGGCGGCGGCCGGCGCGTTCGCGTGGATCGCGCACCGCAGCCAGGGCGGGATTACCGTGCCAATCGTGGATCGGCCCATGGTGGCGCTGGACGCGTTGGGGTTCTATTGCCGGAAAATTCTCTGGCCCGCCGGGCTGACCATCGACTATGCCCGCACGCCGGGCCGGGTTTTGTTCGACCATGCCTGGGTCGCCGGCGCCGGGATCGCCGTCGGACTGGGAGTCGTGCTCTGGCTGCTGCGGCGAAAGTGCCGCGGCGCGGCGCTGGGGGCGCTGATCGCGTTGGCGGCACTGTTGCCGGTGCTGGGGCTGGTCCCGTTTACATTCCAGGAATGGTCGACCGTGGCGGATCGTTTCGTCTATTTGGCGATGCTCGGCCCGGCGCTGGCGGTGGGGACGCTGCTCGCCGGGCTGCGGCAGCGCGCGGCGTTGCCGGCCGCGGCGGCGGCGGGTCTGATTCTGGCCTGGCCATGCACGGACCAGCTTCAACTCTGGCGGGACAACAAGACGTTGGTGAGCCGCACGCTGGCGCTTGATCCGGGGAGCGCGGTGGGCAACCTCCTGGCCGGTTCAGAGCTGACCCGCCAGGGGCATCCGGAGCTGGCGATCACCTATTTTTTCGCGTCGCTGGCGCGCGATCCGAATAACCCTTATGTCCAGACAAATCTCGCCAACGCCCTGGCCAGCGTGGGCAAAAATGATCAGGCCATCGAACATTTTCGGACGGCCATCGCTCTTTTCGATCCGCGCGACCCGCTGGTATGCCGGGCGATGAACAACCTCGGGATCGCATACGCGAAAATCGGCCGGCGCGATCTGGCGGTGTCGCAGTTCAAGCGGGTCCTTGAACTCGATCCGCATAACCCGCAGGCGATCCAAAATCTGCAAATCCTCGGCGAGCGCGTGCCATCGAGGTGAATCCGGCTTAGACTATTGGGCAAAGGAGGGTGCGTGACATATTCTGCAAGCCCCTTGCTTCCCCTCCCCTGGTACTCCGGGGGAGGGTCAGGGTGGGGGTTTCGTGGGCCAATCGGAGTTCGACCCCCACCCCAACCCTCCCCCTGAGTACATGGGGAGGGGGAAATTCCCTGCAGCAAGTGTCACTCACCCGGCAAAGGAGCAACCAAGTGGCGCAACCGGTTCTGGCCGTCGTCAGCGTTCTGGGCAAAGACCAAAAAGGGGTCGTCGCGCAGTTCGCGACCTATCTGGCGGAGCGCGGCACCAACATCGAAGACATCGAGCAGCGCGTGGTCCGCGGGTTTTTCCTGATGGACATGCTGGTCGATCTCAAAGACCTGTCGGTCGATCTGTCCGAACTGGTCACGGGCCTGCTGGAGCTGGGGCGCCGGCTGGACATGGAAGTCCGCGTACACCTCCACAGCGAGCGGCGGGAGAAAAAGGTCGCCATCCTGGTCAGCAAGGAACCGCATTGCCTGAAGCGGCTGATCGAGGATTTTGCCAGCAAGAAACTCCAGGGAACGATCCTGGGCGTTTTGGCGAATCATCCCGACCTGGAATCGGTGGCGAAAGAGGCCAATTGCCCGTTCGCATACCAACCGTCGGACGATCCGGAAGGACATTTCGATTGGCTGCTGAAGAACCTTCAAATGCTCAGCCCGGACCTGGTGGTGCTGGCGCGATACATGCGGATTTTGCCGCAGCGGGTCGTGGCGGCGTTCCGGCATCGAATCATCAACATTCATCCGTCGCTGTTGCCCTATTTCCCCGGTGCGTCGCCGTACAAACAGGCCTACGAGAGCGGGGTTCGCGTTCACGGCTGCACCGCGCATTTCGTGACCGAGCAGCTCGACGAGGGTCCGGTCATTTTGCAGGACGTGTTCCACATCAACGTCGGGGCGGACGCGCTGGAAGACGTGAAGGAAAAAGGCCTGAACCTGGAGGCGAGCGTCCTCAGCCGGGCGGTAAAACTCTTTCTCGATGAGGAACTGGTGGTGGTTGACGGCAAGGTGATCTTCAAGCCGGGGATCAGCCGGTTTCTTCATCCCGAAGCGCCACGACAGTGATCTTCATCGCCGAACCATACCGCGAGATTCTTGGGCGGATCGGCACGGCCCCGGAAACGATCTTCACTGACCCGGCGATCAAACCGTGGCGAATCCTGGAAGATCGGCAGAACTGCACCTGGGACGTTTTGGTTGGCGGGAGAAACGTGCGATTGCACGTCAAACGGTTTGGGGCAACGCGCCGGCGGTCGTGGGCGGAAGTGGAGGCCGAGGGATACCGCCTGCTGCGCGAGCGCGGAATTCCGTCGGCGGCGGTGGCCGCCTGGGGCAGGCTCGATGACGGGCGAAGCTTCATCGCCACGGAAGACCTGGCGGGATTCTCGCCGGCGGACAAGCTGGTGGAAGGCGGCTTGGATTTCGATCGGTTGCTGATCCCGACGGCGGACCTGGCGGCCCGGCTGCACAACGCCGGGCTGCACCATCGCGATTTATATCTGTGCCATTTTCTGGCCCGCGACCCGGAGAACGAGGCAGTGGAACTTCGCCTGATCGACGCCGCCCGGGTCGGGGCGCTTCCGGGCGCGTTCACACGCCGGCGCTGGATCGTCAAAGACCTGGCACAGTTCTGGTATAGCACGACCCAACTGCCGGTGACGGATTTACAGCGAGATGCGTGGCTGGCCCGATACGCTCAACAGACAGACGTCTGGGCGACGGACCGCCTGCGCCGATCGGTCGTGCGAAAAGCGAAATCGATCGCCGGTCACGACCAGCGATTGCGCGTTCGGCGGCCGGGGCGGAATATTTCGATTCCGAAAAATGGGTGAAAGAAACGCGCGTCGCAAGCGACGCGCGTCGGCGTGCGTGACACATTCTGCGGGTCCGCTTCTTCCCCTCCCCTGGTACTCCGGGGGAGGGTCAGGGTGGGGGTTTCGCAGGCCAATCGACGTTCGACCCCCACCCCAACCCTCCCCCTGAGTACAAGGGGAGGGGGAAACTCTCAGCAGCAAGTGACACGCACCCGCGCGTCGCAAGCGACGCGGCTAAACTTGATCTGGAATCGGAATTAGGCCCGTGACGCCAGGACCAGGGCGTCGGCGCGGGATTTGGCGATCGTGAACAGACGCTCCAGGCAACACGTCTTGAAAATCTGCAAAAGCTGCGGCGCCATGCCGCAGAGAACCAATATTCCATCCGCCTGTCGAATGCGCTCGCGCATGTTGACGAAAAGGCCGAGCATCGAGCTGCCGAGATACTCCACTCGGGAAAGATCGACGACCCATCGCTGATGGCCCGTTGAGGGGAGTTGCTTCAGCACGGCTTCGATCAGGCCGTCGATTTCCATGGTGTCCATGGTCGAGGGCAAGACAAATTGCAGGACGTTTGCCGACTGCTCATGGGTGATTTGGAAGCGATCACTGATCATGGGGAGGATGAAGCATATCGTCTATCTGACCTGAAGACTATCCCCGTCAAAAACGACGCCAAGGGCTTCGATCTCGACGGCCTTTCGGCGGCCTTGTTTGAGGACGCGTCCGGCGAGCCAGGCGTCAATGCCGACGGCTCGTGCGGCGGCCAGGCAGGCGGGGACATCCTTGGCATCGACGTAGGCGGCGAATCCGGCGCCCATGTTGAAAGTCGCGTAAGCCTCGGCGACGTCCACGGGCCCCTGCCGGCATATAAACCGCATTACCGCCGGAACGGGAGGCATCGAGGTGATCCGATAGACGAAAGGCTCCTGAAGGCGCATCAACTTTCGCCAGCCGTGGCCGGTGACGTGCGACGCATATTTCAGGCGCGTGCCGCGGCGTTGGCATTCGGCGACGAAGGGGACGTAAATCGCCGAGGCGTCCAAAAGCGCTTCGCCAAACGTACGGCCGTCGTCGATCGGAGTCCGATAACCATC